>Ga0041059_1001287_pt1 | contig 20057 bp, 14 predicted proteins | sample AraColnosormetaG_FD_56232 | JGI IMG/M metagenome (GOLD analysis project Ga0041059, IMG submission 56232) | Arabidopsis roots microbial communities from North Carolina, USA - Col MF nosort | ecosystem: Host-associated > Plants > Roots > Unclassified | place: USA: North Carolina | collected... | reverse complement strand
GCTATTTCATAGTTGTGAGATTAATTGATGCATGAAATGATTTACGTGTTTAAAGGGTGCGAAGAGATCAAACCGGAAGTGTTTGACACAAGACACAAACTTTGGAAGTGGCGCCACAATCCCACTATATTTATCTCTGTCTCAATAGAGAGAAAGATCTTATATTCTAGGAGTTATGGACAAGTGAAGTGATAGTTTATGATCCAAGAGATGGTACATGCATGTGAGCACTATTGCAATAAAGATGTTCGATGTGTGTGTGATAGATTATGTGATTTATGTATATAACTCTAGCTCCTCTTGGGTTTATGTGGTATGACTTTAAGGAGAAGGATTGGAGACTTGTTAATGGTTTGAAGCTTGACAAGTATTTGTGCTATCAAAATCTCAATGGCTGAATTAATATATATAAACCATAATATGGACAAAAAAAATTGAAATAGATAAATATTAAACATATGAATATTGTTCAATTAAAAAGACAATCAGGAAAAAGGTATTTAAGAATACCTCACATGTAAGGTCCTTTTTTTTTCTTCTTTCTTTTTTTTGGTGTTTGGTTTGGAAATGTGTGCTCGAGCACTCGACCTCGTGAACACAAGCACTGACCCATGCTTAAATGTTACCAACGAGCCACAAGCGACGAGAACGTTAACAATCAAATATGATTATTATTATCATGTTCCTATTGTAATAATAGTAACCTCTCCAAGCCGTTTCAAATAAGGATTTGCGTCATTGCGTGAGTAAAGAAGATAGAAACAGATATAAAAACAAATTTAGTTTAATGATCAATCAAAACTTAAAATCTAATCTAGGACCATTTTATAATTACAAACAAAAAATGAAATATATATTGTTCAAAAAAAAAGGTATTTAAGAATACCTTACATCTAAGATCTTATTTTGTTTTTCTTCTTGTTTTGTGTTCGGATTGGATTGTGTGTGCTCGATCACTCGAGCTCGTAGACACAAGCATTGACCCATGCTTAAATGCTACCCACGAGCCACTAGCGATAAGCACGTTATCCATCAAATACAATTGTAATAAATAATTATCCCACCATTCCCTAACTTTGAGGTAGTTAGCGTGAATTACACCAAACTTTTCAATTGTAAAAGTCAAACTCAACAAAAACACACAGAAGAAGAGAGCTTGCAAATATATTTATATTATGAAAACTTACATTTAGTGTTCGTTCATCCCCAAGTCGGGTGTGTAACTAAAAGCTGATGATGACAGAGAGATTCACCAAGCCGAGACAAAGACACACAGTAACAGAGAGTTTTTAGAGACTCTTACAGACACATCATAACAAGCGATAGAGACAGAGAGACCCAGGAAAAAATATTACATGGTTGAGTGAATGTAAGAACACAAAAGATAAAAATAAGAGAAGATGAAATCTACTACCAAGACTTTAGAACCATATGGATACATCTTGCTGCTTCTGCTGCATTCCATCCATCGTTCCTACTACTCCTGGCATCGACATATCATCTCTGTAATCGAATGACGCCATGTCGAACGGTGTGGAATCAAACACAAGCTGGAACCTGTTGCCGCTACTGTTATTGTTGTTGTTATGTGCAGCTTCAAAGTTGTTGTGATCTGCAGTGTCGAACTTAAACACATTGTTGTTGTTGTTGTTCCCTTGAAAAAACGTTTGATTGTTGCTGCTGTTGTTGTTGTTTGCTCTGTTTGGGATGTTCAAGTCTTCAAAGAAACTTCCTTCCACCATGTTTCCTGGGAACTGGAGATGTTCTTGATGGTTATGGACTGTGGGTTGAAGCAGTGACACGCTTTGATTTTCCATGACCATAGAGGTTTGGTTGCTCTGGACATTTCTGTCGTACATGGACATGAGCTCTGAGATCATCTTCTGTCCATCTTCAGGAACTATACCCGTTAAGTCAATTGGTTGGGCTACTGAGTTCACTGGCCTTGGCTGAGGAAATCCAACTACAGGCTTAACTTCATTGACATGAAACCTGGATGGTGCTGCTCCATACGGTAAGCGACTGTCTCGATGTGGACATGCCAGTTGATGGTTGTCTCTCGAATTCCTATCCAGAAATCCCCGGCTGATTTCGCTGTGCGCACACCCAAGATTCTCGCAGGTGAAAACGGTTCTGTCCATAATAGTGTTCAGATCTCTGTTTGGCTTTCTCTTTCTCATGAATTCCGAGTTTCCTGCTGGGACTTCTTCTTTGACAGGAAAGTCATGCATTTTAGCAACCATCCCAAAGTTTGAAGAATTCATAACTTTTTCTGGCTTGAGCTCTTCCACTTCATAGTGAGACTCCTTCTCGAAACCTTCAACATCGTATTGACTGCAATCATTCATCAGAAGCGAGCAACTTCCACCAGACAGAGAAAGAGGTGGACATGACTCGGGATAAAGCTCTCTAGCCAAGGACTCTTCTTGGTTAATAATAGCAAGCCAGGTAGCACTCTCTTTAGCAGTCATCTTATCCTGCAAACATTTAGATTGCCTCACGAGCTTACGGATCTTAGCAATATCAGGAAACATATGCTTGATAACCGCAGTCAAAACGCCGACTTTCCACGCCTTCTTCAAATCATGAGGCTTCTTGTAAGGTGCAGGACCTTGATCTTTAGGCAAACCAAGTTGAGGCCACCAATCCTCTTTCCCATTAGGCCACCACGGAGGAGGAACTCCTTTCTCCAAAGGAAAACGTCTCTGAGGAGGATCACAGTGTTGCATCAACGCAGACAAAAGCGATCCAAGAGTCGTGTCTTGAAGCTCTTGCAAGGTATGAGGAGTCGGTCCAATCGGGTTATTACCTTCATGAATCCCCGGGATATTATTCTCCGCTTGATACTTGGTAATAGCCGCAGGACCATTACGATCAAACCTAACCTTATCTTTCCACCACTCCCTTAAATTATCAGAAGCACCAGTCACAGGCTTCCCATTCTCCGGAATAATCCCATAAACAAAGCCTTGAGCTTTACAAACTTCCATCATCTTCAACATATACTTCAAGATCCCATCTTGAGCTCTAGACATTTTCTTCCTCCTAGCTTGCTCTTGAGACTGCCTCTGTTTAGCAGCATCAACACCTTCTTTACCCTTATCCTGCTCCTTGAGACGTTTAAGCCGCATTTTGTCTCTCCACATCCTCCTCTCCAATTCATCAACATCAATCTCATCATCAGTATAGTCATCTTCAACAATGGAATCAGGCTCAGCTTGTGGAACAGGACAGAAATCAACTTCACCAAGTGATCCAGAAGAGAAGAAATCCATGTTTCCACACATTCCCATCTCATTAAACATCATTGTAACCTGTAACAAATCAAATACACAAACAAAACTAATCAGTACAATTATATTTCTTCTGAATCAAACAACTTACTAAAAAAAATCATCAAACCCTAAATTATAAAAAAGGGGCTTTTCGAATTCAATCAAAGTTTTAAGTAATAAACACATAATCAGATCGTATTTTAATCACTCCTAAACTAAATAATCAATCGGATAATAAAAATTATCAACAGATTCAATTTCCAAAAAAAGGATGAGATCTTCAACATAGGAACCAAATATAGAAAGGATCATATATGAATAAGAAAGAGAAAACATTTTCAAATAGATCAACGATTTATAAACAATAAACAAAAATTCAACCAAAAAAAAAACTAAAAGTAGCATAAACTCATGAAATTAGATCGTGTAAACACTAGTAAACTAAAGTAAAACCATCGATCTAGTAAAACCCTATGAATAAACCTATCATCATCTTCAGTATCAATAATAACCCTAAAAAATCAATAGAAGAAGAAGCGTATAGTACCTGGAGAAATGAACAGCAGAAGAAGAAGGAGAATAAAAATGATGAAGAAAAAGGTCTCTGCCTTTTCTATGGTGATGGGAAAAAGAAGGAGAAGATAATAAACCCTAGTTTCATCAAAAGAACTTCGACAAAAGTTAGAGATACGAGATGAGGAAGAGGAAGAAGAAGAAGAAGAAGAAAAGTCGACGAAAGATCACGTGGCTAGAAAGCGACTTTTGTTTATTTGCGTTTCTTTGTGGAGTCTCTCTGTAGATCAGGAAGATAGATCATAGTATATATACTCTATTTATATATATATATATATGTTTAGATATATAATATACATATATATCATTTTAATTTCATTTCTTACACATAAAATTTAAGACATCATTTATTATTATTATTACACAATTAATATGTAATTAACAAAGCGCCTTTTGGCAATACTCACTGCTCTTCGTTTGTTTTTTTATTTTATTTTATTTTACGCGGTATGTAATTAATTGTTTCTTACGCGGAGTTTTATTTATTGTTGTGCTACGTTTTTTATTTTCATTTTTGGAATAATGGGTTTTAGAAAAGAAAAGATCCATTATCCATACCTCTCATTAAAATCGGTAGAGAGAAAAAAAAACGCACACTTTTTTTACAATTATATTTTATTACAAGTAGAAAAAGTTTCGTCATCATCGACAACTATTATCGATTATGACAAATCTGTTCTCAAGAGGTGAGAAAACTATTTTAATAAAAGTTTTCATGCTTCTTGATTGTTTTGTTTATTAATTATTATCACGTTCTTCGACACATTTGTTGAAACTAACCAAACATAGTGTTAAATTTTATGTCTTCTTTTTTCCACTTTTCAAGTGTTTGTCTTAAAATATCCCAAAAAACACTGAAAGAAAAGAATTGACTAATAGAGAGATGCAAATATGTTTTACAACATGAGCCTGAAGACAAAAGTTGGACTATGAAGATCTATGAAGTTGGATTTGTTGGGATCTAAGTGTTGGAGATATATATTTTCTCTGGGTTCTTCACTTACTCCACTTTGTGTTGCATACTCTAATGCCATCTCGTAGTCCACCTGAAACCACCACATATATTCAGCAAGAATGACTTAAAAGTGATGATGCAGTAGAAACTTATGCTGAGAAGTGATTGATGCAAAAAAAAAAAAGACCTGTTCTACATGCTCAGCTAGCTTTTCTTTCAATGTTTCTTTTGTGATTATCTGTTTAGATACTTTATCAAGCATAACTATGTCTTCCTCTCCGTAACGTTTTCTCTTTGTTTTATGTTCTTCTGTCATTTGTTTTAGAACCTCGTACACTGCCCCCGTTGCATCGGGGATGTATCTGCAAGCATTTCCAGTTTTGGTTATCTTTTTTTTCAGGGTTGGAGCATAAAATGGGAAGGACACTGATTATCTTTTTTACCTGCTCAAACTGCGTTTTCGCTCTTGTTGTTCACGGGCTTGCAGTCTCTTGACTATTTTGGATTTCAGTTGGATGCAGCATTGTTGAATTGCAGACTGATGGAAATAAAGGCGGAAAGTTAGATTTAATAAGATGTGGGATAACGTCAGAAAAATCTTTTCTTAATGTTACCTTGACTGCAGTAGCTATCTCACTGATGTCATCTCCTATGTACTCTTTCCCTGTCCCTTTGAATGGAATTTTTGTACTCACTATGCTCACAAATACTCCTATTTTATCTTGCGTCTGGTTGATCTTATAACTATTCCAACTGCAATGTTTTGAAAATACTCATTAATAAAAAAAAGTTGGAGAAAGATACCAACTATAACGATATACAGAGAGGAATACAGCAAGCTAAAGAAAGAGTCTCACTTGATTCTTTTTAAGGCCGTCCTGGTGACAACATCAGCTCCTTGTTCAAAAAGGAGAGGAATACGGTTTGCAAAACGGAATATGTTGATCCCCTGCCATTTCAGTTCCAGCAAATTCCCAAAATAACCCATTAGATAGTAGAAGAGTGAGATCGACAAAAGATAAAGAGCAATGGTTATGGTGGATTCATGCTCATACTTAGAGCAACCTTAAATCTATGAGAACTTGATGACACATGAATAAACAAAAGGAGGATATGACTTGCCTGTTTCACGTCTCTTCCACCCAAACTAACACCAGCTTCAACAATGAAAGGATGACCTTCGAAGACCTGAGCACTAAACATAGTTTCCAGGAAGAAGTCAACACTTGATGAAACAAAGCTCAGATTAACGACAAAGTAGGTAAAGCTTGACATATGAGATTACTATAAGAAAAATAAACTCCATATCTAAATCAGATGAATTCGTAGAAAAGAGGGTTGCAGTGACAACCTGCCGGAATACGTTGCCACCATATCTGGATGTAGCTCCTTAATAATCCCTAGACGAAGATTGTATTCTCCTGCTGGGCTAAGACACTACAGAAGAAAACCGCAGTATGAATAGAGCTAATTTTCGAAACAATACAGATGCTCTAACTTGAAATTTTATAAGACCCTCGAGAGAGATATAGAGATAATAAAGCAGTTCCCAGTGAACCTTAGAGAGAAAGTAGCTGCTTACATCACCACTAGGGTCGTCGAATTTAGCTTGGCGGAATAACTGATGTATGCGTACCATTTGCTGAGATGTCACAGATTTGACAGCCATGCTAGGCCCGAAATCAGGTCCCATTTCCCCTGAAAGAAAGAAAACAAGAATACTTATGACTGAATTTGACTAAAGAGATAGCACAGGCTTAGTAAATATAAAAGGCATGGATGATTTTCTCAGAATAATAACCAGCAAAATGAAGCAGAAAATTGCCATTCAGAATCAGCAAACATTTTTAGTGAATATAATAATCCGTCTAATCCATCAGGACATGTGATACAGAATTTCTTAATTGGATATCAGATCATTTCCATTGGCCAAGTAAAAGTACTGCCAAATGTGATGTGAGGGGGAATATTAAACAACTTCAAACTTATGTAACAAATGAGATTGATGTCATATTACCAATTAATCGTGCTGCAAGGGTTTTGTTAATATTCACAAATTCATTTTGAAGAAACTGCAGAAGGGTCTTTTTGGAAGTGTCTGTAATAAGGCGCTTGATAAGCAGCAAGTCAACTGACGATGGATGGTGCTTTGTCTCGATAGGAATAGGGGGCATCACATCCGTTCTTCGAGTAAACTTAATAGTGACATTTTTCCTACATGAAAAGAAGATTTAAAAACCCGATAATGCTGCACATAAAGAGCTATGTGACAGAGCAGCAAAAAAACAGAAAGATAGTGATCTTACTCTGGTGTCTCTGATATAAATCTAAACAGAAACTGCGCATAAGGAGTAATGACAGCCATTTGGCGCATATAGTGCAAGATCTTTGACTGGATACAACAAAAAAATAAAATGTGTTAAACAAGTTTGCGTGCATATATGTCTAATGAACACTTAAGAAATAATATACAGCAGAAGGACGAGCTAGACCACGTACTCTGTATGTTGTCCAGTTTCCTTCGATAACCACCTGTATTTCAGCCCCATGCCATTTCTCTTTGTTGCCCTTCTTTTCGTGCAGATGAATATGAGGAATGTTCCTGAAAATTTTAACCATTTGAAGACAATTATACGGCGTGGAAAATCCGAAGGATTCATAGCTATTATGTCAAATGCCCAAACATAAAAAATTAGATTGATATCCGCTTTCGAGAAGCTGCTCATGTATTCAGATGGGTACCTGTGAATATCAATATCCAGTCTGCAGAAAGTAACATAGTTTTGGCTCTTCATAGATGACGAGATCTCTATGGGGAGACCTGTACTCATTTTGGACCAGATTAAGGCCTGCACGCCAGGAAAATTTAGAGAAACTAGAAGGGTTAAACAAGTTCTCTGGAAAAAATATCGATATGAAGGGAAACATAGATATGTTATGAATATGAATACAAAAACAAAAGACCAGCTGCAAATCAAAGCCAATGATTAAATCCTCCTAAAGCAACATATACAACATATATTCCTTTTGTAAACCTAGGAACGAGCCATCTAAAGGCTGCAAATTTGAAACTGATAAACCACTTCAGCATTTCATGCAGTTTTACAGGCTAATCTCAGATATCAAACTTGATAAGAATAGATTATTACCATCTTTGCACCCAGACCAAACTTTCCACGTGTTTGCTTCAGTCCATACTTCGTCCCGGATAAAACTGTAAGAAGAACAATTTGTAAACTTAGCCTCAATATAAAGGTTTATTATAAGGTTGATATGCCAGGCTAAATCAATAGAGGAAGTGAGGGTGGTCATTAGCTATTTTACCTCTCCCAAACATATTTGGAATGTCATCATGTGGCATCCCCTTACCATTATCCTACATTATGATCAACTCAATTCATAACTCAAAAAATGTTTAAGAAAACAATTAGGATCTCCATATATTTATACATATACTTAAAATTGCATATATAAATTTCTGTTGAATCAAACAAATATTATTCAAACTCTCACCTTACATGTCACTTTGTAATATGAGGCTTCCCCACGGGCCTTTAAAACCTTCGATACTCCAGGCTCTTTGTTTTTCTTTCCCGATGCCAAATTTTTAGCTTGTATCTCACTGGCTCGAGCTTCCTTTGCTAACCTTTTCTACATAACAGGAAACAACAACAAATATTAGAATCACAAGGATTACAGAACAGTGAAACTTCTTGAACACTAAAAAGTAGCTTCTTAAAAGCACAAGGATTTGATCAGAACGAAGAAGAGAGTAATAAACACAGAATTCACGCACCCCACGGGCCTTTTCTGTCTCATAATCATCATACAGCTGTGTGTCAACACGTTCCCGATCGATAAGACCAATCATGGAGTTGAACTTAGATTTTACAATCTCTTCGCTTCAAAAATATAAACAAGACAGTCAGTGAACTAAACCCCTACACAGTTTCTCCTACCAGAACTAACATCTCGAATCAGCACGAAGTAAGGAACGTACATAGTTACTTCAACCTCAGGGAGCTCTGAAATAGACTCTGCAGAATCAAGAGCATTTTCAACAAGCTCTCTAACTGTAGTATAAAGCGACTTCCCTGGCTGATGAGATCCACAATTCAAAATTCGTGTGATACAGAATTGAAATTACAAAGATGCATCGTTTGAATTGAAACCAACAAATTGGGGACTCACATTATCAAATCCAGCAATGTTCTTGTTCTCCGCGAAAAACTCAGCTGGAGATTCTGCAAATTCACGAATTCAAAAAAGAGAGTCAATTGAGCTTAATCTCAATTGAAATCAATTGTGCAGCAAATGATACATAGAGCATTACTTTGCTTGAGCTTGCTCTCGTTGCTGTCCTTAGAGTTCTTCGAGCTTCCCTTCTTCGTTTCAACTAAATCATCACCCGCCATTGAAACAACAACAAATTGTGAAAATTTGAGTCAGATCAAACCAAATGTCTCAGAGTACAACACTACAAGTTTCCAATCAAAATTCAAAGCAGGATCTAGGGTTTTATGGAGGGAAGTTAAGGAAACTCGATCAAAGAGATTGGTTGCTGGGGTTATATCGGTCATTTTACTAAATTATAGCGTTTGCGATTGGACTTAGTGTTTCATGAGTTGTGTGGTGTGACTATAAGCAGCAACAGTTGTAAGTTAACTTGATTCTGTTTGGATCCAATAGAGAAAACCATTACACGAGAAAGGAAAAAAATGGTGAATCCTTCTTCACCTGGAATTGCCATACTCGGAGCTGGGATCTTCGTCAAAACTCAATACATTCCGAGATTAGCTGAGATCTCCGATCTCGTCGACCTGAAAGCGATTTGGAGCCGTACTGAGGTGACATTTCGATCAATGCGCTTGATTTTTGGGAGATGTTTATGCCAAATGTCTAAAAAGATGAAAACTTTGGCGAATTGTGATTTTTGTTATGGTTGAAGGAATCTGCAAAAGGAGCTGTGGAGATAGCAAGAAAGCATTTTCCTGAAGTGAAGTGCAAATGGGGAGATGAGGGTCTCAATGAGATCATTCAAGACAGTTCAATAGTTGGTGTTGCTGTAGTTGTAGCTGCAGAAACCATGGTATGTTTGATCTTAGACTTGAGAGATGCGTATGAATCTAGTTGGGACAGTGCATAGGATATTTCTTACTCAAAGTCTTGTGCTTTAGGTTGAATTGTCACTGAAGATGCTCAAGGCAGGAAAGCACGTCCTTCAAGGTGACTTGTCCACTTCATTTCTGCTCTGCTTTTATGATCGTCTTCTTTAGCAATGTTATTGCTTCTTGGAAATGTGTCCCAACTTAAAAAGCTAAAGATATTTCTTTTTTCTTGATATGTATATTGCTGTCCTGGATCGGTCTGCAGAGAAGCCAGCTGCTGCTTGTAAGTTGATCACTGCTCTTGTTTAAACCAACTTGGCATGTTGTTTAAGTTCCACTACTCTAGCCCAGAGTCAATTTTTCCTGTTGAGCATGACCCATTTAACGTGAAACTATAGTCTTCCTGGTTATGCCACTCTAAAGTGCAGATGAAATGCTTTATTCCTATTGTTTTACAAGTTTTTTTGTTGCAGCAATCAGTGAGATAGAAACTGCAATGTCAAGCTATAGAAATATTTCTGCTGATTCCCCATGCCGTCCAATTTGGGCTGTGGCTGAAAATTATCGTTTTGAGCCAGCTTTTGTTGAGGTAACTGTTACTTATTGTCTTCTTGGCACTACCTATTTGAGCAAGTAATATTGTCCTTGAAAAATTGAAGTATTTCATGGTTGCTTTCGGCAGTTGAAGAAACTGATAGCAGAAATTGGAGATATGATGAACGTCCAGCTTATTATTGAGGGATCAATGAACAGTTCTAATCCTTATTTCTCAAGCTCCTGGAGGCGAAATTTGAGTGTATGTAATACTTTCTATTCCGTCACATTCTTATTTTGTCAGACTCTGTTGCATTGCATCTTCCTAACACGCTGCTTACTTAGACTGTAACATAAGAATTACACTGACATATATATCAATCACCCATATATATCTTGAAGAAACTGTGTTATCTGTTAATATTTTACAGAAAGTTCTTCATATGCAGGGTGGTTTCATCTTGGATATGGGTGTACATTACATTGCAGGATTAAGAATGGTACCGTGTAACTTCATTAGCTGATAAGCTTATCTTGCTGTGGATCCCAAGTATGATATATTGGTTTTTCATGAACAGCTTGTTGGATGTGAGGTAACATCAGTCTCAGCCACCACTACCCATGTGGATAAGACTTTACCTGGACCAGACAATATAACATCAAACTTGTAAGTGTAAATACATCAATCTTGTTTCTTAGCACACTAATTTCACATGAACATACTAATCCAGGATGTTTGCTCTATAGTCAGCTCGAGAACGGATGCTCTGGGGTTTTTGTTATGGTTGTGTCTTCAAGGTCTCCAAAGGCATGTAGTAAGACTTAGATTTTCTTCTTTCCACACCGGTTTAGCCTAATAACCATAGTTTTTCTTACATAACTTCTATTTGTTAGATACTATGGAGAATCGTAGGACTAAAGGGCACTGTTCAACTAGAGCGTGGAGTGGAAGGTGGCCGACATGGTTACATGGTTTGTATACTTTAACATGTGACCATCTGAATGATCCAGATTTTGCTTGAAACTACTCAACTCAAATGGCTGTGATCTTATGAAATTTTCAGGCCACGATTTACGGGGAAGGAGGGACATCAAGGACCATCTTTTACCCATTCAGCGGAGTGACTGAAGAGTTAAAAGCGTTCTTCAATGATATTTCAGAAACTTCAAAGGTAATCCTAGAATCTTAGCCTTGGAATGCAGGAACTCATAACATGAGTATTCTATTACCTAAACTCTCCTATTATGGATCCGTTTCAGGAGCAAGAGCCTCGTCTATCATATGTGGAAGGTGCTCGTGACGTTGCAGTTCTTGAAGCAATGCTCGAGTCTGGTGCGAAAAATGGAGCCGTAGTCCCTGTCAACAAATTCTAGCTTTGAACCTTTATTAAGTACGATTAGACTCCAACATACCGCTAAAGCTTTTGCTGGAATAAAAATTGTTACCGTTCAACATGATAATACAAACTCTATAATATTTCTTTTGTAACCAATCTTTTATTATCCCAAGACTTATGCATTCTGGGGGATTGGTTCTAGAGCTTAAAAATAATTACAATAAGAATTTCAAACAGACTAAAAAGCCTATAACCCATCATCTAAGTTAAGGCATTAAAAAGCACATGTATAATTAGAAACAAAAACAGAAGAAACACACTCCATGGATGGGTTTGAGATGGATTCAGCTCAAAGCATGTGCTCAAATCCTCCACCTTGATGTGTTGGGACGCGACCAACTCCAACATTGTGCACCAACTGTTGCAGCCACCTTCTTGCAGTTGGATCCTCCTGAAAAGAAGTACACAACAAGTTTTCAACTGAATCATCTCTTACACAAACAATATCAAAAACCAAGTCAAAAGATGACGATGACTTACGCGAAGACAATTGCTAAAGGATCCATCTCGTAGCGAGTCAGGGAGACAGCTTGCGAGTGCAGCACAAGCCCTAATTAACACAAAAGCTTAAGCATAAGAAAGCCAAACACATGATAAACTACGAAAAGTCATTTCTGAGTAAGTTTGTTTTGGGCTAAATCAACCTTGGGTTGTCTGATAAACGGAGATAGCAACGAATGATATGCTTCAAAAGGCGCGGAGAAGGCTGCTCCACAAGTGACTGAACCATATTTCCCAACACTCGACCAACTGCAAAAAACCGCTCTGCTGTTGTGCAGATGTAATCCATCCCCACATCATCCAACAGTATCTTTTGAACAATAAATGTTGCCACCTGTCATTAACATTATGTTAATACGTAAGCAAGGGGTTGCACACTTTCAATGAGTTTCAATGTAGACACCATTTCATTGGCGCAGAACTGGTTCTATGGAAACTTTACAATCCCAGCCTAGGATATATAAAAAAACTCAGAATGAGTAATTTTTGGGCTTAAGAGAAACAGTTAAATGAAGAAACGAGACTCATTTTCTTTTAGGACTTTAAAAGTTAGGATTTGGATTATCATTTTAGGTAATACATTCATACACTTAAGAGAAACAGTAACAAGAAAAACTGAGACTCATTTCTTAATATGATTTTGAAAGTTAGGATTTGGCTTATCATTATTAACGATTTCAAATGCCAAAAAAGTTAGAAATAAAATCACTAACAAATGTGCATCTAAAACGAATTTTAAGACTGTCAAGAAACTTAAAGAAGGTACCATATGAACATGAAAATGTAACGGTAAATTAAAAGACTTACTGTTTTTGACAGCTCACTCCCCATTTCCATGGTACGGAGGCACAGAGGAATAATTTCAGTTGAAAGAAGGAAGCTAATGACCTCTGTATCATCAACCTGGAAAACAAAGTGAAATAAGGATCCGATGAACCTTTCTTATTTCATACACTAACCACCAAAAAAGAATATAAATTCTCTACTTTAGAAACCAAGACCACTAACACAATTTTTAGTCCTTTGCTTTCAGCAAAAAGTAGGTGGGGAACATCAAAACCAAAGAGAAACAAGGAACAGAAAAGGGACGGGATGGTGTACCTTCACAAGTGCACCGATGACACCTAGGCTAGTAAGCCGCAAGTATTCGAAAGGTCTGGACTTACTCGTTGTATTAAGGAAGGGATAAAGGTACAACGGGATATGAGCTGTGCACAAGAACGAAGAAAAGGCATAACAACAAATTCATCAGTTGTATTGCTTCACGAAATAAACTGAAACCATGCAATAAATATACAATAAACAGATAACCCCACTAACTCGTATCAAATAGACAAGAGCATATAATAGACATCCCCAATGGTACATACTATATAACATTAAGCTTAGCCTGATGAAAAGAAAAAGAACATTACCCTTGAGAAATAACATTCTCGTGTCAGAATGAGATGCTACGCACTGCAGAGTAAAACAACAAGACAGAAAATCATTAGAAATCTGATGGATTCAGCAAAATATATGAACATGAAATAAAACATCCTAAATAAGAAGACGAAATCTCCATGTGAACCTGAAGAAGAGCGAGCGAGTTGCAAACACGGTTGGACTGAGCAGGAGTCAGATTTGGAGGTGCAAGAACAGAGTAGATTGATACAATCTCCTGCAAGCACAAATAGACGAAACAGTCAAATCAAAACCACGCTACTAACACCGAATAAATAGCATTTAGATATAAAAGAATCATTTGCATTCAACGCTCATCAATTTAACAAGAAAGGAAAAGCATTTAAGTAACTGGAGATAACCGAAACAGATGCATTTAAGTCATTACCTGTAACAAGGCAGCAATGGTACCAAAAGAGTTCCACAACAAAGGCGCCAGATCCTGAAACAATTCTCTTTTCTACAAAAGAAACCACTAATTCAGATACTGAACCAAGTTCCCAAATTCACATACTCAACACAATTTGAGAAAAGTTCTCAACTTTAGCAAATTTCAAGAGTAACCCTAGCGCTCGTTGACGAATCAGACAAAAAAAACGACTGCCCAGATGGAAGAAATGAAGAAGAAAACATGAGAGATTATAAGAAAACCTTGGAAAGCTCGAGAAGAGCATTTTCTCTGAGTTCAGGATTGCTGAGATCGAGTACCAACTGTTCAGCAGAGGCCAAATTGCGATCTTTGTTGGCCGGAGCTCCGGTAGGATTTTGTGCGGAGGTGCTAGGACCACCGAAAGGTGTGCCCATGGAGAGAGAAGAAGGTAGATTCGCCATTCTCCAGAGTTGGTTTTCTCGTTTGTTTGTTAATGGGACTTTTCAAGGATTCGGTTTCTCCCTTCTTCTCTCTTCTTTATAGATGGCGATTACGCCCCTTTCTTCCTTATTTATTTATTTTCATGTCAAAACAAAAAAAAATGTTTAGTTTCAAAATAGTTTTAATCATCACTATTTACGACTTAAACCGTTTTTTATTTGTTATTCATAAATTATAATATGTAGTGATGCATATGGTAAACAAATAAACAAAAAGTAGTGTTAATTGGTTTGTGTACAAAATTAAGTTATAAGTTAAACAACATGAATGTGAACGGAAATCAATTTATCAAAGCAATGGCACATAAGCAAGAAATAGTTCTCTAATAATATCATTAAGTTTTTTAATCATTGATGTAAAATATCACATATGAGTCCAACATAAGAAAATATTTTTAAAAAAAATTGTTGACTGAACGAATTTAGACGGACCAAAACGTAAGAACTCGAACACTAAATGAGATTTAAATTTTCAAGATAGGCGTAAATGTAACCGATGCTTCTGAAACAAATAATAAAAGAGTTAGAAAGCTTTATAAGAAAAGTACAAGCGGAAAATCTGCGGTTTTCCAAGTGTGACGATATCTTTAAAAAAAATTCTATTAATTTTCAACTTTTTTTTATTCAGAATATATATTAAAAAACTAATAAAATAATGTTTTGAGTCAAATGTCACTATGTTTGTAGTTTAATTTCTGCATATTACGTAAATTTTAACCTTAAATCTACATATAAATTTTTGCAGCCATTTTGTGAAATAAATCATATAGTTGAGACTTATTTACAATGGCTGCCACTGAATTTTAATGTTTGTTTTTGATAATTAGAAAGAGAGTCGGCTATGGCCTATGGGCCAAACTGGCCAAGCATGGGATTGTAGTGGTTATGGCTCATAGTGGGAAGGTGTTTGAGTAACCATGTTTACATATTTTTTTAACTTGTAAACATACTATTACTGAACCATATATTATTTTGGGCTTGTGGTCTTCATTTTGTTAGGGCCATTTCTGCTTATAAACAATTTACTGAGTATAATTTCAATATTATTTCGCGGTCAAAAAAAAAAATTCAATATTATTTCTGTGTCAAGTTTACATTTTATGAATTGATTTCCAATAAAGCATAGCATAAGCAAAACAAAATACTTGGGACTTGAATGTTTCATTGCATTTTAATTTTTGGAATATCAGTGTCATAAAGCATAGTGTGTTTGCAGTAAGCCCACTGGAAAAAAAATCATATGTAAAGAGTGCTTTTACTAGGCCCAGCGGGAAAAAAATATTTTGACCCAAAAGTTAACAAAAATTAGGACTGTTTTTATGTGAGATTTCATTTGTTAATTGAGCATCCATTTTGTAAGTGCTCAATTAACAAATGATATTTTGACCCAAGTTAACAAATTAAAATGTGTATGTCACACCAATCAACAACATAATACTATAATTCTTATCTACCAAACTAAAACCACAAACATAGATTTTAGCATAAAATACACAATACAAAATAAAACTAAACGTAGGCATATTATAAAACCGATTCAGAGCATAAATTTAGGTTTATTCTATGTTGAAAATAGTATTTTGATTTTTTTTATTCTATGGGTTTATGAAAAGATTTATCCAAAATAGAAAGAAATAAACAAGAGGAGTGGTTGAATAAATTGTACTATTTTGGAGGGTTCGTTTTCAAAATTAGAAAGAATACAGTTATAGATACGAAAAATATCTGATCCTAATCATCACTTCAAAATATCTTTCTTTCCCTTTCCACTTTTTCGCTTACACTTTCCCCAACTCATCATCACTCTAAAATATCTCCCACCACATACCACTTAACCCGACCCGACCCGACCGGAAAACCCGACCCGATCCATCCCAATGTCAGGAGCTACCACCGCTTCCTCCGGAGACCACAACAACCTCCGTCTCCCAACTCCGACGCTTGACGCCGAATCGCAAACTCTGCTGCAATCGATTTCTGCTGAAGGGGGTTACGCTTATGCTCGCATGGCGGTGTTAGCGGTGGCCGGTGACCAAAGCGCGGCGGAGGCGGCGCGTGATATGGCTTGGGAGCAACTTCACTCTGGTCCGTGGCACTCGGTTCTCCCCGTTTGGCGCGACGCTTACTCAATGGCTTGTCTCCACGTAGCTAAAATCCATTTCGCCGCCGGCGAGTTTGGTGAGGCGCTTGGTGCGCTTGATATGGGTCTTATCATGGGAGGTATGCTTCTCCGCAAGGATCTTCATGATTCTGTTTTGTTGGTCTCCTCTGAAGCTCGTAAGATGACGAAGAGTCTTGAAGAAGCTTCTGGAGATTTCAAAGGTGAGAGATTGGTCCCGGAAGTTCCCGTCGACGTCAATGAGGTGAGACATGTTTTGGCTAATCTACAATTACTTGTAAGACTCATATCTTGAAACCTCGATAAGCTCTAAATGAAAATGGAGATGTGCTGTGAAGAGAATCAGACTTTGAATTGTTTCGTGTTGATTTAGTTTTGTGTTGTTGTTGTTGTTGAAACTTGCAGGTCCTTAAGATTCTACCTTGCAGGTCTTTAACTTGTAAAAGAGTAGAGAAGAGGTCTGGTTTATCTTTGGAGGGGTTTCTGCGTGATTATTATCTGCCAGGTACACCAGTTGTTATAACCAATTCTATGGCTCATTGGCCAGCCAGGACCAAGTGGAATCACTTGGACTACCTCAATGCTGTTGCTGGTAACCGCACCGTTCCCGTGGAGGTGACTGCCATCATTTCTTCACTTAGTTCTTAGTTAGCTTGTGAGTGTTGATTAGTAGTCATTAGACGATGGTTTTAGCTTTAGTTGGCTCCTACGCTGCTCTAAGTTGCCATGTCCATATTTTTTTAGGGTTCTTCTTAAGAATGTTGAATCTCATAGAGTCGTGTCAACTGTATGATAAAAGGGTTTAGGGTCTAGGTTTGAAATAAGATTTGTATCTAGGTTAGATTATCACATAAAATCAGAATAAGAACATGACAATTTCACGAGCGTAAGATTTCTCATTTTTGCTTCATAGAGATATGAGTCTTATTACCACTATTTAGTCTGAGCTAATAAGAAGATGGGTTGGATCAGAATAATTTTTTCCGTAGCTGAAAGCTGGTGAAGTTTAAAATGCTATTCAGGTGGGGAAAAACTATTTGTGTTCTGATTGGAAGCAAGAGCTTGTGACATTTTCTAAGTTCCTTGAACGGATGCGGACCAATAAATCGTCTCCAATGGAGCCTACTTATCTTGCCCAGCATCCTTTGTTTGATCAGGTATATAAGTACCGAGATGTTTGATGTATATGTTTGTCTGTACTCGGTGTGTGTCATACTAAACCTATGGCTATTGGTTTAACACGAATGGGCAGATAAATGAACTGAGAGATGATATATGTATTCCTGATTACTGTTTTGTCGGTGGTGGGGAACTCCAATCACTTAATGCATGGTTTGGCCCGGCTGGGACAGTTACTCCGTTACACCATGATCCACATCATAATATACTTGCTCAGGTAACTACGGTGAAAGATCTTTTCCTTACGTGAGCTGAGCATGGCTCTTGTCTGTGCTCGCTGTCTTTAATGCTATCCAATATATATATATGTATGTTCTGTAAGTGTTTAACAACCTTTTTCTTCTTTGATGTTCTTGCATAATAAAGCCTGATCTTCTCGCTGGATTGAAGTTTGATGACTCTTTGACTAACCAAAGAAATCGTTTGGCCTGCAATTCATATGTTTCTAGTTTACGGAAACTTCTTTACTTAGATGCTTTCTCCTTCTACTGAAGTTTTGATATCATCTGTTCTTCAGGTTGTTGGCAAGAAGTATATAAGGCTTTACCCATCCTTCCTGCAAGACGAACTTTACCCTTACTCTGAGACAATGCTCTGCAACTCTAGTCAGGTAAGCTTTTTCATTCCGAAGTCAAATCTCATTTTTTGGATTAAACATACAACCGAAAGCTGACTCGATTCTTCTGTTCCAAAACTGGGTGGTTTCAAACTATGGTTGAAGGTTGATCTAGACAATATCGACGAAACCGAGTTCCCAAAGGCCATGGAGTTGGAGTTTATGGATTGTATTCTAGAAGAAGGTGAAATGTTGTACATCCCTCCCAAATGGTGGCACTATGTCAGGTCCTTAACAATGAGTCTCTCGGTTAGCTTCTGGTGGAGCAATGAAGCAGAATCTTCTAGCTCGTAGCGAATGGATTTATTTTTAATCTCTGTTTCAGGTTCTAAGTTCACGTTGTGTCTTTATGTAAGAAGAAACTATGTAGAGAAGAAAACAACTGCTCCGAGCATGAAGATGTTTGTTTGGTTTACGTCTATGTTGTAAAAGACAATTGAGAGCTCTTGGTACAGACATTTTTTAGGTATTGGTAATGTTTGTCTTTGTTTCAAGTAAGAAATGGTTTAATCAAAATCTAATCTTCAATTAGTATCTTCCTTTTAGTTGGCTTATGTCATTGTAATTGCACTTATCTTGTTGATATCATTCATTTTATATATAACTTGCGACCTAACCAATGCTTTGGAGTTCGTGGGTGATTAATATACTCATGCCAAAACCAATAATTAATTTCTTGACACGTAATACCCGCAGCAACTGAGCTGTCGCATGACAAGCCAAAAAACCATCAAGTTTAAAGAAACAAAATCCACCAAGATGAGATTTTTAACTCGCAAAGATTTTTGTTCTTTGGGATGTAACATTAAATAGTAGACGACAGATTTTATGCGAAATACAAAAACTTTGAGAAAATAGTTTTAAAAAAGACATATTGTACCCCTCCAGGTAAAAAAGATCTAGTCCAACACCTATAAACTTTGAAAACTCTACTAGCATTAAACTTTGGACATTACTATGTCTCGCATAATCGCCTTTAGGAATGCTAAGGACAAAAACATGTTTTACAGTTATTGTCTGTGAGCAGTAGTTTCATGTGGCTGCCGTTTATTACGAAACCGTCGGTGCTGAATTAGAGACACGGACGGTGAAAAATCATAAACGGTAAATGCTTTTACAACCATTTATCTATATGCTTTGAAGCCCAATCTTAGCCCAAGCCATGATACTAGAAGCCGAATCAAAAGCTAATATAGGGCTTGATTGGTTCTCCCTCTGCCACCCGCAAACGCAGCGTTTGCGGGTGGTAGCGGTTATTAGCGGTTGGCACCAATCATAGAAACCGCTAGATACCGCTTTGGACCGCTTGAAATCACCAGATTTCAAAAGCTCCTTCCCGCAAGCGTTTGCGGTTGCGGGCGGTAGCGGTTAGGTTAAAAAAAAATTAATTAATTAATTAAAATAATTATGTCTTCCACCCAAACCTTATACTTATTCTTATCAGAAAACCCTAATCAATGAAACCCTATTCTCTCAATTATGGCATC
>Ga0041059_1001286_pt1 | contig 20058 bp, 14 predicted proteins | sample AraColnosormetaG_FD_56232 | JGI IMG/M metagenome (GOLD analysis project Ga0041059, IMG submission 56232) | Arabidopsis roots microbial communities from North Carolina, USA - Col MF nosort | ecosystem: Host-associated > Plants > Roots > Unclassified | place: USA: North Carolina | collected... | reverse complement strand
ATATATATATATATATATATATATATATATATATATATATAGATATATATGCATGAAAAGTTCATTGTTATACAATTCTCTAATTTGTATGTTATCTTTTTATTTTTTGGAAGAGAGATGCAAGATAGGATCAACACCACAAAACGAATGGTACTTCTTCAGCCACAAGGACAGGAAATATCCGACGGGGTCAAGGACCAACCGTGCTACTCATGCAGGGTTCTGGAAGGCGACGGGACGTGACAAGTGCATAAGGAACTCTTACAAAAAGATAGGAATGAGGAAGACACTTGTGTTCTACAAAGGTAGAGCTCCTCATGGCCAAAAGACTGATTGGATCATGCATGAGTACCGTCTTGAAGACGCTGATGATCCTCAAGCCAACCCTAGTGTATGTCTTTTATTTGATCAATATTTAAATTATAATATAGATCAGTATCATCATTAGAATTGCATAAAATCTCTGGTTTCCATACTATATGTTTTCTAATTTATTTTTTAAATATGAATATAAAAAAAAAATCGATTAGTAATATATAATTTTTTATTTATAACAGTTTTCCAATTTAGAATTTTTGGACAAAGCCTTAAAATAGTTTGTGACTGCACTGTATATTATGCTGCAATAAATTCAATTTATTGGTTAGAAATGTGGTCTATTATATTTAATCCATTTGCAACATATTTTATACGATCATGTAGGAAGATGGATGGGTGGTATGTAGAGTGTTTATGAAGAAAAATTTGTTCAAGGTAGTAAATGAAGGTAGCTCAAGCATTAACTCATTGGACCAACACAACCATGACGCATCTAACAACAACCATGCACTTCAAGCTCGTAGCTTTATGCACCGAGACAGTCCATACCAGCTAGTACGTAACCACGGAGCCATGACATTCGAACTTAACAAGCCTGACCTTGCTCTTCATCAATACCCACCAATCTTCCACAAGCCACCTTCACTTGGATTTGACTACTCTTCAGGACTTGCAAGGGACAGTGAGAGTGCGGCTAGTGAAGGGTTACAATACCAGCAAGCGTGTGAGCCGGGTTTAGACGTTGGTACATGTGAGACAGTGGCTAGTCATAATCATCAACAAGGTCTAGGTGAATGGGCAATGATGGATAGACTTGTGACTTGTCACATGGGAAATGAAGATTCCTCTAGAGGGATTACGTATGAGGATGGTAACAACAATTCGTCCTCTGTGGTTCAGCCAGTTCCCGCGACGAACCAGCTAACATTGCGTAGTGAGATGGATTTCTGGGGTTATTCTAAATAGATGTTTATATGTCTTTCTTATGAGTCTACGACAATATAAGTGTTGGTTTGTGTGTGTGTGTTCTTGATTACATGTTTTATTAATTTAGTTGGAAGCAAATTGCTTCACAAAAACCCAAATATTATATCTACTGTTGGAATGAATAATAACAAGGTTGATTAGTGCATAACTTGATTCTACTCATATATCGCTTTTTGGTTTTTGTTTTGCAATGCAATGCAAATAAACTGCTACAAGAACTTAAGCTTATCATGAGTCATAACGATTATATTTGTGACACATATATAGGTTAAATTTTGTTTCTTCATAACATTATCATCGCAAATACAATTTCGTCTCGAAAATGTCACAAAACATTGTGACAATCATATTTAGTGACAATGGCAAAAACATCTTATACACAATAGCTACTAGATATTCTATTAAACATTTTAAGATTTTAAATATCTTATGTACTAGATATTCTATTAACCATATTAGTTCATCTACTATCTACTATATTTAAATATCTTTTAACGTCTTAGGTTTTAACCGATAACCATGTTTTAGGAAGAAAGAAAAAATGAGGAGAAATGTATTGTTTCGCTTTATTCTTCAAATTTTTTAACCATTTCAGAATATATTTTTTTCTACACCATCCGTTTATATCTATATATACATTTTTGCAGATATTTTGTGAAATAAATCCTGGAGTTCGAACTTATTTACAATGCCTGTCACTGGCTTTTAATTATTGGTTTTCTTTTGGCAATAAATTGATTAACAAACAAAAAATATTCCAAATATATTCTAATCCCATATATCACGCAAATTTCTCCAAAATTTAAACTAGATTTCGGAAACTATTTAAAACAAAAAAATTTGACAAACCAAAATACAATTGCAATCCCTTAAAATGAGCAAAACGCACCTAAATATATTTTCAATCAGTTCACTAAATCTTATTTCTCCAATATTTGAACTAGATTTCGACAACTATTTAAAACAAAAAATTGTTTGACAAACTAAAATATAATTGCAATCCCGTAAAATATTTATTTAAATTAGCGGTGTACCGCGGAGTTTTTTAACGGGACGGGTTTGGCGAAACGGGTTTGGAAAGATGTTACTTAATAACAATTGTAAACTATAAAATGTAAATATTTTATAGATAAATATAATTTGCAGACTTTTATATATACTAATTTTAAAAAACAAATTGTTTCCGCGGTGTACTGCGGGTTATAATCTAGTTCCTTATCAAATGAGAAACAATGGAGCAAAAATATTATTTTCAAAAATTAGTTAAAACCAAAATCTAAAATTTTAATTTTCTAAAATTCTAATGATATTTAAAATAATATTTATTTTGTCTATATGATAATTTTATATATTTAAAATAAAATTCTAATTTAATATAACTTTGATGAGACTCTCATGTTAAATCATTTGAATCGTTTAAAAATAATATTGATAGTAAATAAATTTCTGAGAATTCTTGTAAGAAACCCAAATAAAACAGGATAACTTGCAAAGTTGCAAGTGTAACACTACATCAAAACTTATTAATAATTACACAAAAGTCTCAAAAACTAATAGAAATAATATTCATCGTTTGGTTACCACTTACCACTCATCATAAAGATATATTTTATTTTTTCTACAATTTTAATTATCATTCCTCAAATATTTTCCTCTTCCATTCCTCAATTTGTTTTACTTTGTTCATTCCCTTTTTGCTCTTTTAGTGGTCATTATATACCTACTGAGAATTCTAGTTAGAAAAAACAAACAAACAAAATAATCAAATAGACGAGGAAAATTTAAACTCAACGCAAATGAAAAACAAACGTATCATTACATCAAAACATGATAAAATTATATAAAACTCGGATAAACTAACCAAATTTTAAGATTAGAAAATAACTAACAGTTGATTTTAACGTTAACAAATATTCAATTGTACAAAATTTGGATATTTTGTAAAGGTCATGGCAAAAAAAAAGGTGAACCTTGCTTGGATTGGGAATCAAAAGATGCGAAAGGCAAGCTTCAAGAAGATGATGCTAAACGGGCTGATGCTTTCGTTAAGAAAATAAGTGAGATGACTTAGCCACCTTGTGAGATGACCACACCACCAACTTACATTCATATTGCACAATATGGTCACATCACAAGTTTACTTTCACTAGCCCGTTCAGAATCCTCTAAAGACTGGCTTTCGGATCTTTCGATTCCCGATCCCAGCAAGTTTCACCTTTCTCATGTTTGTTACTTGTCACTTATTTTTTCTTTCTTACATTTGTTATAAGTTTTTATGTTGTGTGAAAAAAAGTTATGCATTTGTGGTCTTATATACAAAAAACCAAAGATAAGGGATAAGGATGTGAGAATCTAAATATGTAAATTTACACATTCAATGCCTCATATTAAGTATATTTAGGGTAAGCAAATCTGACAAAATCTAAAAATCCCCACATACTATTTACTCTTTGTCAATACCATTTCAGAATTTAAAAATGTTTGAATGGATTGTTTTGACAACTTGATGAATAAATTTAGGTTATTTCTTTCCCTCTATGTTTATCCTCATCCTTCTAACATTGTGATTTGTTTTCACTTTCATTTCACTTTCACGTACTTTCTGATAGGATATAGAGAACAATCTATGTTGCATGGAAACGGAAACGGAAACGCGGAAGCGAAACATTTCGGAAATGAGAAACGATTTTTTCTTAAAATTAAGGATTATAAACGTTTTGGAAACGTATACACACATTCATATATATATATATATATATAACAGTAACATAAAACTATATTAAAGAAAAAATGGTTTAAACAATACAAGTCCAAATTATCAATATTAAATAAGTTAACTAAAATTCTAAAAGATCAAGATTAAAAGGTTTCAAATATTTAGACCAACATTCTCATTCTCATTTTTATAAGTTTCATCAATGATAATATAAAGCTCTCTTCAAATCTGGTTTATCAAGAGAAAGATCTTAAAAATCAGAATTTTATAAAATTAGTTATATGTATTAATAATCTGAATATTTCCAATTTTAGTTATTAAATTTTCAAAGTCAATAAAAACAATTTGTCGTATGTCTATTTCAGAAATGTGAGTTTCTGCTTTGGAAACTCACGTTTCCATCGTGTTTCCAAACATAGATTTCTAGGAAACGCGTTTCTGTGACAATTTTCGTGTTTCCGAAGAGTTTCCGTTTTCGAAACATTTCGGAAACTGGAAACGGACCTCGGACCGAGTTTCCATGTAACCTACAATACACAACAAAGTTTTGACTTGGAAAGTATTTAGCTTGTTCATTATAAGAAGATGATCTTTATAAGGATCTACTTATTTTGGAACTTAACTTGTTCTACGCAATAGATTAAACCCGATTAAGAACACGTCTAATCCTAACTCTAGTTTGATCCTATTCACCCAATCGTGAAACACTAATAGAGATAATCAAACACTCACCTTCTAAGCCTTATTATTTTAGCTATGAAAATTATAAATCCACAATAATCTAGAGACTAGAGTGTTAAACGAGGGCTCATGGCCTCTCTAGACTATATTACACACCACACGAAAACCCTAATCGTAAGAAAATCGTAAATTTCCACAAATGTATTAACCTTGCTCATTAATGTTATATTTTCCTTAAGTTTGTCGTAGATAATATTTAGTGAATCTCTAATACAACTCGCATCTTCAAACACTACGCCAAGTCAGCTCATGTGTCCTTGACATGTCATATCATCCTCTATAGTTTGTCACGTCAGATTTTGCATCCACGCAGCTTACAGACTCTTGATGCCTGCTGCAGCTCCTAATCGAACAACAAGCTGTTCTAGAATCTGTATCTACACTTTCACTTCTTAGGTTTTGTAAATTTCACCTTCACTTATATATAGTCAAACCCTAAAATCTTCTAGGGCCATGTCAATTCCCTAACACTTTCTCTGTTTTAATCTCTCTGACCACCTCCGTTTTTGTCCATATCTCATGCTCATTGGCCACAAGTCATCGCTTCCACGCCGTTTGTGTCCTACATGTAACTATATATTGCCTTTATTATATTACTCTTTGTCGTTTCGAATTATAGATTTATAATTCTTTGTATTTTTTGTTTCTAGAGATATATATCCGTAAATGTTAATGAGTTTGCAAAGTGAAGAACTTGAGCACGATCATTCTTTAAAACACTTCAATTTTCAATTTTGATCGTTGTTTTCATGCCTTATTTTGCTTTGGATTTTGCATATTCCACAAAATTTTGTCGTTTGGTTTTGCAAGAACTATAGAGAATTGGATGCATAAGAGTGACTTAAATTGCCATGTGTATGAAACTGATCGATTGGAAGGTTAATTATTCTCTACTCCGAGGTTTATGTCAAGTGCTTATATTGGTAAAAAAAATCTTTAATTCCCCGAATATTGCGAACCGGAAATTTGTAGAGCAATTAAGTTGCAGTTCTACTAAATGAGGATGAAGTTATGTCTGTAAATCTAGGTGTCTACTTTAGCTTTGAAGTTTACAAATCTCACTGCTATAGTAATAGTCTAGAGTGTTAGCGACGACTCATGGCCTCTCTAGACTATATGTACACAACATGAAAACCCTAATCCTAAGAAAATCGTAAATCTCCACGAATGGATAAACCTTGCACATCAATGTTATATTTTCCTTAAGTTGTTGTAGAGAATATTTAGTGAATCTCTACAATAACTCGTATCTTCAAACTCTACGCAAAATTAGCTCCCACGTCGTCTTTTACATGTTACATATCATGTCTCTAGTTTCGTCACGTCAGCTTCCATACTCTTGATGTAGGACCGCGAGTTCCAACACTTGATGTGTTAGTTTTACAAATTAAACGAGGGTTTGGGTTTATAAAGATGAGTTCAGATTTAGATTTAATTTTTTTTTTTTTTAAATAATACTAATATTAATAATCAAAACCCCTTTAATGGGCCTCGGGCTGAGGCCTTACAAAAACATAGATCATGGAATCTGACGACTACACCAGAGGACGAGTTCTAATCCCGACGGTGGTCGGAAGTAGAGACGACCTACTTGTTAAAAGTAAATGTAATTGTTAAATGTTGGTTAGATGTGACAAAATATCAAGCAATATAAATGCTTGATTTGCTTAAAATGGTTATCACTTATTGAACCTTTGATCTGACAGTGAAAACATTCTTATTTTGAATCGAAGCAAATGTACATGCCTAGCTAGAGTTTAGAATCCAATTGGGGTTGTGATTTCTGCAACTTCAAAGCTCACAGAGTGAAAACACTAATTTGTGTTTTGCAATCGAAGCAAAATTCACATTTTTATGACACATCGGTATTACTGTATGAGACATGCAATTGTTGAGAGTGAGTAATACTAGTTCTTTACAATGTAAGAATGATTAATTAGTTGTGAAAATATTCTGCTACTGCTCATTGCTATTTGATCTTCTGCTACTTAATATTGTTCAACGGATCACATCTCTCGACTAACTTATATAGTCCCAAATTCCATCACAATATTAGTTGTGAAACTTTTTACCATACTCGCCACTAGTGATAAAATCGCAATGTATGACTAAATTGTGACAGAGCGTTCTTGGTAACAACAAATATTAAACCAATGGGTGACTATGTATATCCTTAGAAGCATGATAAAGCACCATTGAAAATTTGAAATATATCAAGAAGATTCAGATGGAAGTTTTTTTAACATTGTCAAAAGGAGTTCCAATCGAACAAAGTGTACATTTTGGAAGCTCTTAAAAAAAGTAGAAATGGCTTAGAGAGTGGGAGCTCTCTCGGCAGTTCCAGCGATGACGGTAAGCAAGTTGTTTCCAAAAGGATCACTGAGATGCTTTGCAAGGTTCTCAACAGGACCTTCTCCGGTAACATACGCTTGGATAAAGAAACCGAGCATCGCAAACATGGCTAATCTCCCGTTCTTGATCTCTTTGACTTTGAGAAGAGCTCCTTGCTCAGGGTCCTTAGCAAGGCCTAGAGGATCAAATGGACCTCCTGGGTGTAGCTTGTCCTCGAAATCCTACCAAATATTTGCATTTCAAGTTTAGTCATTTTCCCATGAGTAATAGCTAAATGTAGAGACTAGAGAGTAATGTACCAATCCGTTGGTGATTCTGTAGTACTCGGCTCCACCGAGGAGAACAACCTCAGCAACTACGGCGAGAACAAGGTTGATAGGGATGTTCTTGCCAAAGTAGTTCAATGTGTTTCCATCAAGAAGCAAAGCACCAGTCTGCAATCAGTATTCCAAAAAGAACCATCTCATCACATCAACACATTCTTGCTTTGCTAAAGAATCTAAGTCTGAATGTAAATAAAGATTAGACGTAGGCAAGAACCTTAAACCAGACAGCTTCAGGGCCACAGTTAGCGCCATATTTGTTTAAAGCTTCAGGAATGATGAAACCAGCTGCTCCTAACATAGCCCATCTCGCATGGATCAATTCAAAAGCTTGGTATCTACAACCACATTCATTAAAGAACCAATCTTAATGACAAATTCGATAGATATAGCTCAAAGCAAACACAAAAGGTTTAGGATAAAAGAATCTACTTACTTAGCAAAGTTCTCAGGCTTCTTTCCAAGACCAAATGGGTCATAACCATAACTGCAAATTCAGATTCAGACCAATAAACCTTAAGCACAGAATCCAAAAGTAGGCATACATACAAAGAGAGACATGAAAAAGTGTCTTACTCTCCAGCAACTTCACCGTTTAAGTACTCTGGGATCTCTGATCTATCCAAAAGACCATCAGGCAAGAAAATTCTCCTGTCAGGACCTGCATAAGAGTCACAATTACAAACACATTCACAAAGAAACAGAGCAAGAAATGATTATAAAAGGGATTTAGAAGACACATACCATACCACTTGGCGAGCTCATCGCTAGTCTCAGAGACAGCCTTGGACTTAGCAGGAGCTGGCTTTTTCTTAGAGAAGAGAGCAACAGTCTTGAACGTGGATGGGCTTGATGCCAACGGAGCAGACGATCTTGAAACTGCCCTGAAGTTAAGGGGAGTACCAAGCATTTCCGACACACCCAAAGACGCCATTCTTTTAGTCCAAAGTTTCAAGCTTTACTCTGGTTTAACACTAGGAAGAGCTAAGTGAAAGAAGGAGGAAGAGACGAAACTGCTCCTATAAGGTGGAGAGTAGGATTCGTTCAGGATTTTGATTGGTCTGGATTGAAAATGTGAAATATGATTCTGTCCTCTGATTGGTTGTGGATGCTGATGTGGCTTTTAGATTGGTTTTTGTTGGATAATTTATTTTATCCATATCCTCTGTTTCTCCTTTTGTGTGGCTAAGCTTTCACCTATACAGCAAAATGTGTTACAAGAATCTCAAACACATGAAAATCTCAACTGTTAAATGTCATCCACAAGCCTTTCACAGTCCTAGTTGGGGTTTTCAGTAAATTCCTTGGGACATTTGGAATCACTGTGGTCCTGTTTACTACCGTAATGTAGACGACAACCGGAATTTTCATATAGACGTAAAACTCCCAAGCTCAACGGTTAGATTTTCACATTGTATCAACAGTTATGAACATACTCATTACACCAAAAAGAGAAACGAATCATCCGACTAGTCCTAGACGTGAACATACTCTTTCTACAAGGAGTTTCCCACAATTCTATAACATATACATCATGTGGATCGAAACTGAAGCGATTGAGCCGCAGGATCATGTACATAGAGAATACGAAAATTTAATCATCTTGGTTCACAGTGCCGGTTCACACACAGTACTACGGTAGAATCGAAAGAGCTATAATGAATTTATGCCCTTTGGCCCTAGAGCTGAGCTCACTGTGCCACTATACGCACTATTCTACCTCCTTAAACTGAGAGAAAATCTCAAACTCAACCTCCATATTGATCCAAGTTGAGCCATAAAGAACAACTCATAGCACCAAAAATCAGCACTCAAACCATACACATTACCAGAATGATAAATCAGCCACCTAAATTATGCGAATCCATCTTTATACCATACGTAAAATTGTACAAAAAGAAAGGAGATTATCACTAGCCCCAAATCTACATTATTGATCTAAGAACAAACCAAACACTACCATTTACTTGGAAGCTGCAACAAATCCTAAAAGTTCATCATTTTAACCACTTGTCGATTTCATTTGTAGTAGCTTTCACAAGCTTCTTCGTGCTAACAACAAGTTCATCAATCAGTGAATCAACTTCATTCCTGTCAACAAATCACCAAAGTCAAAATCATCATCTTCTTCTTCAAATCCTTAATCACTAAAAATCTAATTGCAGACAAATACTCACAGAGATGGTTTTCCAACGTTGTAATAAGAACGAGAGTGATCATAAGCAGCTCCTCTTCCAACACCATAGCCAAAACCTACACCAATTCCACAACCAGCTCCAAATCCAAGACCAAATTGTAATCCAGGAACTCCTGGTCCGAATCCTACACCTGTTTTCATCAAACCAATCTCTACTCTCTTAAACCAAAACTATCTATAAATAGCTTCGAGCGATTCGCGAGTCTGCGATCAAAATTGGGAGAAATTAGAAATTTACCTCCGATAAGACCGGCGCCGAAACCAAATCCGCAACCGACACCGAGTCCAAAAGCTGGACCAACTTTTCCAATGTCTCTGATCCTAACTTGGGGAAGTTTCCAGAGCAATCCTTTGTCATCGTCTCCGGTTCTTCTTCTGTTGCTCATCGTCCCTTTCGCTCTCTCTTTCGGCGTGGATTCGCCAATACATACTTTAAATGGGCCTATATTATAAGGCGCACTCTTATTTCTCAAGGCCCAACTTCAGCCCAATAGTCATATAGATCTCATTTCACAAGCGATATTTGTTATGTTTATTTTATTTTAATCTTTTGTTTTATATCATAATGAATTTTATAGAAGATATCTGTTATGTTTATATTCATAATGAATTTGTTTTATATCATAATAATATGGATTTTCATTAACAACATTTTTTTTAATACATAAAACTAAAAAACCCACAATTATTCTCAAATTTTCACTTTGTTTTCAGTTACTTTATATATATTTGCCAAACATATTATATAATATATGAAGATTTGTTCTTACATATATTTAATGGATTGATGCCTCATTAGTTTTATTCTCAATTTCAAAACTAAAATTAATAACAAATCTTTCGTAAAACTATTAAATTTTAGATTCAACTAGATTAAACTCCATCCAATATGCATGTTTAATTTTTAAAACTAAAATAAATTTAACAAAAAGATATATTAAAATCTTATTGTAAGTAGAAAATAAATATATAATATTTTATTTTGAGAATTGTTTATTTATATATTCGTTTTTTCCTTATTCGAAAAATATTATACATGGAAATTACTAGTCAAATCATCATCTAATTTACATCTATTTACAAATCTATCGTCTACTTTACCACTAAAAATGTGTTTACTCACAATCATATTTTCTTGTTGAAGTATTCTCATTCCCACCACGTATAAAATGATTATATGAATGCATAAAGCCAACTACATGTGTTTTTATTTTCACTTTCACATAGTTTTTTAACCACTAAAATTATTGATTCATAAAATATTTTGAAAGAAAATATATCACATAGCAATAATTAATGATTTATTTATAAGAAAAACTAGAATAAGTAAAAATTACTCGATCGCAATGAGTCTATAATAAACCAATAAAGGTTGAGAAATTTGATTGGACAAAATTATAAGCACAATGATAAAAGATTAAGGCTTATAGATTCTATCGCAAGTAATAATTCTTTTCATTTTATATAAAACTATTTTGCATTTAAAAATATGTTTATCATTATTTGTTGCATATTTTGTACGAGAAAATTATTTGAAAAAATTCTATGCATGTTTTAATGTTAAAAAAAACTCTGTTGAGTGTATTCACGAGCCACTCAATGTAATTTTTATCTGATGTGAACATAATATATGCCTAAAGAAAAGTTTGAAACTCACCCTTATATTCAGATTGATGTTGTGGACTAATGTTGAAATATATTCTAGTATAAGTTCTAGACCACATGATTTCATATAAACTTAGGTCCAACTTTCACCAATTATTATGAAACATTTGTATTGGGTCTTAAATTTTTGCGACCCATTTGCAGATATTTTTGTTTTGTTTAAGCCTCGAAATTAGCAAAACTACCCCAAAATTAACAAAAATGCCCCATAATTAACAAAAATACCTTATAATTAGTAAAAAGTTCCATAATTGACAAAAAATGTCCAAAAATTAATAAATAAAAATTATCAATGTCTCATAATTAGGAAAAATAAATCAGTTTTTATTTTAGAAAAGCGTCAATTTGTTTTGTATTTGGCCTTGGATTTTAGATTTTAGTACATTTCTTATTATATTAAAGTATGTATATTAATCAATATTAAACTACTATCTTATTGATCATCATTTAACAGTTTATTCATCTAATATTTTCATCATTATTCATCTAATTCATCTGGTTCAGTATATCAACCACCATTTGACAGTTTCATAATAGTCAAAATATTTTCCTTCTTCCTTAAATCGATTTTTTAATACCAATAAGTGGAAGTTTGACCCAAAAAGAAAACAAACAAGTTAATGGGCTTACTACGGCCCATTAATAAACAAAAACGCACCAAAACTTCATCTTCAACGCCGGGGACTTTGATATCATCTGCGCCGAACAAAAACTCTGCAGAAACCCTAATTTTCGTCAGTGATTGATTCTTCCGTTTCCACCATGGAAGAAGTATGCGAAGGAAAAGAATTCTCATTCCCTCGTCAAGAAGAAGATGTCCTCTCCTTCTGGACTGAAATCGATGCTTTCAAGACACAGCTCAAACGCACTGAGAATCTTCCTGAGTACATCTTCTACGACGGACCTCCTTTTGCCACCGGACTTCCTCACTACGGACATATCCTCGCTGGTACGATTAAAGATATTGTGACTCGGTATCAGACCATGACTGGTCACCATGTCACTCGTCGGTTTGGGTGGGATTGTCATGGCTTACCTGTTGAGAATGAGATTGATCGGAAATTGAATATTAAGAGGAGAGATGAAGTTATTAAGATGGGAATTGATAAGTATAATGAAGAGTGTAGGAGTATTGTGACTCGTTATGTTGCTGAGTGGGAGAAGGTTATTACTAGGTGTGGTCGTTGGATTGATTTTAAGAATGATTATAAGACTATGGATTTGCCTTTTATGGAAAGTGTTTGGTGGGTTTTTTCTCAGCTTTGGGAGAAGAATCTTGTTTACAGAGGATTCAAGGTTTGTTTGGCATTCTTCTTCCTGCATTGATGTGGTTTTGAAGTTTCGTGGATCGTGATTTTTGTATTTGGGTCAATTCTGGTTTGCAGGTTATGCCGTACAGTACTGGTTGTAAGACACCTTTATCTAATTTTGAAGCTGGTCAGAACTATAAGGTAATGTTGTTGTTATTGTGTTCTTCAGGTGATTGATTTGTGTTGTATAGTTTGATCTCTGATATTGGTAGAATGTGTGTATGTACAGGAAGTCCCTGATCCTGAAATCATGGTGACTTTTCCGGTTATTGGGGATCAAGATAATGCTGCTTTTGTGGCATGGACTACTACTCCGTGGACTCTTCCAAGCAATCTTGCTTTGTGTGTAAATGCGAAGTTTGTCTATGTGAAGGTTCGTAACAAGAACACTGGAAAAGTGTACATTGTTGCTGAATCTCGGTTGTCTGCTCTTCCCACTGATAAGCCTAAGGCCAAGTTAAGTAATGGACCTGCTGGTGATACTAAGAAAGCAAATCCTAAAGCTAAAGGTGCTAAACCTGAGAGTGCAGCTGATTCTTATGAAGTTTTGGAGAAATTTAATGGAGCTTCCCTGGTTGGGAAGAAGTATGAACCTTTGTTTGATTACTTTAGTGATTTCTCAAGTGAGGCCTTTCGAGTAGTAGCAGATGATTATGTCACTGATGACAGTGGTACTGGTATTGTCCACTGTGCTCCTGCCTTTGGTGAAGATGATTATCGTGTTTGTCTTTTGAACAAAATAATCAAAAAGGTTAGGTTTGACTACATCTTCCTTATCACCCTTGCTAACATCAGGCATGAACTTTGCTCATTTGTTGTTTCTCTCTTGTTTAGGCTTACAGTATCTTCAAGAACCCATTCTCAGTTTACTCTAATAATCTTGCTTTATCTCATTGTGTTAAATGTTCTATATATGTTGCAGGGGGAGAATCTAGTTGTTGCTGTTGATGATGATGGGTTGTTTACTGAGAGAATTACCCACTTCAGTGGCCGTTATGTCAAAGATGCAGACAAGGATATAATTGAAGCCGTTAAGGTGATTACCGATGCTTGATAATTAGTCAGTTCAGATCATAATGATTTATCTGTTTCTTAGAGAATCTAAGTGCTTTTTGGACCATTGGATTTCTTTACTGTAGGTGATTTGTTTCATGAAGTAATATTATTTTTATTATTTCAGGCCAAGGGCAGGCTTGTTAAAACGGGAAGCTTTACTCACTCATACCCATTTTGCTGGCGATCAGACACCCCACTCATATATAGAGCAGTTCCAAGTTGGTATGCTTCATTTTCATATGAGTTTGAGCTAAGGTCTTAGTAGTTGGATCATTTAGTGCTAGTTCCAGTGAGACGGTCTCTCTTGTCCTTGCCTTGAACTTTGGCTCTTATGATTATATCTGGCAGCCCCTTTTCGGAGCTGTATTAGGTATCTTTGTGTATTTTTTTTGCAGAATAATCACCAAACTGTTTAGGATATTTTGATTTCCCATGTTTTCATTTATTTATTTTAGATTTCATATGTAGCATCTGACCTAAATGGCACGTAGTTATGGTCATAACTTATGAACTTTATTCTGTCGTTTTTCAGGTGTGGTTATGACTTTAAAGTTTTTTTTTGTGTTTTGACCTGTTAGGTTTGTGCGTGTGGAGCAGTTGAAAGAAAAGTTGTTAAAAAGCAATGAACAGACAGAATGGGTACCTGGTTATGTGAAGGTCGGTAGAAGAAAGGATCAGTACTCTGAGTATATATTACTAGTTCGTTTTGTTAAGTTTCTGATATGAATACATTTTTTTGATTAATGTGCAATTCAGGATAAACGTTTTCACAATTGGCTCGAAAATGCAAGGGATTGGGCAATCAGCCGAAGTAGATTTTGGGGCACGCCTCTTCCGATATGGATAAGTGATGATGGGGAGGAAGTTGTGATCATGGATTCCGTAGAGAAGCTTGAAAAGCTCTCTGGTGTTAAGGTCTCTTCTTTTGTTTTATTTACATCTCTCTTTATATCAGCAAATAGCTCACTGATGCTTTGGGAAAGTCTACTGTCATGATCTCGGTACCTTTATATGCAACCATTTGCTACTACTCAACTGTTGGATAAATTTTTCTAGAAGTCTTCCTTATATGTTCTGTCAACTTTATGACACTCTATGAGGGTTTGGTCTTTATTTAGTACTGGAGAATGTAGTTGTCAAAAAGTCTAATACTCATTTGTTTCTCTGATGATTTATGGTACAGGTCTTTGACCTGCATCGTCACCATATTGATCATATTACAATTCCATCTAGTCGTGGCGATGAGTTTGGTGTGCTCCGTCGTGTAGAAGATGTAAGATGAACCAATTTCTTTCATTTATCACTTATCCGGGGTCTTATCCCAAGCTTAAGTTTATATACGCTTTTACAGGTTTTTGATTGTTGGTTTGAGAGTGGGTCAATGCCTTACGCGTATATCCATTATCCGTTTGAAAACAAGGAGTTATTTGAGAAGAACTTTCCTGGTGATTTTGTGGCTGAAGGTCTTGATCAGACTCGTGGATGGTATGTCATTCCATATCTTGACTGTGGGGAGAAATATTAGTTAAGCTTTAGCATTTAAAATTATTGGATTGATATTTTGGTGGTTACGTGATGAAAAAAGGTTGCTTTTTATTAAGGTCTTTGAGAATGGAAATAAACCTTTTACCTTGTAGTATTGCAAATCTTAGTTAGTGTTTATCATGTCAACCCAAGATAGTTGCAAAAAACCCATATCATTTCAGTTCTCATATTTTTTCAAGAGTGGATTTCTACATTGATATATCCTATAAGCTCTTCTGACAAATTATTTCTTGCTTATCTCTGGGTTTGTTCCGTCCCTCTACTTTATGATATCTGGATCTTAGTTACCTCAATGATTGCACTTAATTAAGTTATGAGTCGATGCTAAAGGAAGGTGTGATCAATTTACTATGAAATGTGATTCTAGAAGTGTTTTGAAACGGGCATAATAAACAATATTTTTTTCCTAAGTAGAAAATAAATAGTTACTAAACTTGTCGCTGGGTATCTACAGGTTTTATACTCTTATGGTGTTGTCTACTGCATTATTTGAAAAACCAGCGTTTAAAAATCTGATTTGCAATGGTCTTGTACTTGCTGAGGATGGGAAAAAGATGGCTAAGAAATTACGGAATTATCCACCACCTTTGGAAGTCATAGATGAGTATGGGGCTGTAAGTTTTCCCTATAATATGCTCTTGTGCTGCGTTTTGAGCTTTTTCAAATGTTCTCTAGCTAAGAAAATCTTGGCAGTGTGTGTACGTAATAACTTAGTGACTTTACATGAACCTTGATAGGATGCTGTGCGATTGTACCTGATAAATTCTCCGGTTGTACGTGCTGAGCCACTACGCTTCAAAAAAGAAGGAGTACTCGGTGTTGTGAGTGATTTTGGTGGTTGAATTTATTGCTGCTTTATTGCTGTTTATTCGTGGTTGTTGTCTGAATTTTTTTCTGGTCCTGCATTGGGATTCACTAGGTCAAAGATGTATTCCTTCCATGGTACAATGCATATCGGTTCCTCGTTCAGAATGCAAAGAGACTTGAGACTGAAGGTGGTGTGCCCTTTGTTCCTACTGATCTGGCAACTATACAGTCAGCAAACATTCTTGATCAGTGGATTCACTCAGCTACGCAGAGTCTTGTTCGTTTTGTCCGCGAGGAGATGGATGCCTATCGGCTTTACACTGTAAGGTTTTTACATGTTATTTTCAGCATGATATGGTGTTCGCATTAGAAAACCGCCATCACTGTCTCCTGGTATTTATTACATCTTGGTTTTTGTTTTTCTTGTTTAGGTGGTTCCTCGTCTCTTGAAGTTCCTCGACAATCTCACTAACATATATGTCAGATTCAACCGCAAGAGATTAAAAGGCCGTACGGGGGAAGATGATTGTCACACTGCTCTTTCGACTCTATTCAATGTATACTAAAAATAGTTGCAGAGATATATTGTTTGTGGTCACCATGATTTGAACACTTGTTATATCTAATTATTGTCTATTTTCAGGTGCTCCTTACTTCTTGCAAAGTGATGGCCCCGTTTACACCTTTCTTCACTGAAACTTTGTACCAGAATCTGCGGAAAGCGTGTAAAGGTTCTGAGGAAAGTGTTCACTACTGCAGTATTCCACCAAGGGAAGGAATGGTAAGACTCAAGTCCACGTCTCTATATCCAATAAGAGAATAAAAGTAATCTGAATTTTGCCTGCTTATATTTTCTTTCTGTGTTTGAATAGGAAGGGGAGAGGATTGAGTTAAGTGTTACGAGGATGATGAAAATCATTGATCTTGCTCGGAACATTCGTGAGCGTAACAAACTACCCTTGAAAACTCCTCTAAAGTGAGTGTTGGTACTTGATCGTTTTCAGTTTCTGCTTTGTTAACCTAAAACATGAAAAAAAATTCACACATGCTTATCCTTGTTGTATCAGGGAAATGATTGTAGTCCATCCCGATGCTGATTTCTTAAATGACATAACTGGAGTACTAAGAGAGGTCTGTGGTGTTACAGGAACAGTAGTTTATCTTCTTGAAGTTTTAACTAATATTATAAATATGAAACTTTTTGAGATTATTGAGAACCATTTGATATCAGCCAATGATAGCTATGTGGATTTATCCTGTTTAATTTTGCATTGCAGTATGTCTTGGAAGAACTTAACGTGAGATCGCTTGTACCATGCAATGATACTCTGAAGTATGCATCACTAAAAGCAGAACCAGATTTCAGGTTGGTTAAGTTTTCTGTCTGTGTTTTTCTTTAAACCGCTGAGCTCAATGTGCTTTAGCCTTTCCAAAGGGATGTAGAGTGAAATTTTACATGTTCATTCCTGCAGTGTATTGGGAAAGCGACTTGGAAAGTCGATGGGGCTTGTTGCAAAGGAAGTTAAAGAAATGTCTCAAAAAGATATCTTAGCATTTGAGGAGGCTGGGGAAGTTACTATTGCTAACCACTTGCTAAAGGAAACAGATATCAAGGTCTCTCATGCTATGATGTTTTCCTGTGAGATAGCGTTAAGAGTATGTTGTTAATAGCTAAATTCTGACACATATCTTTCATGTGTTGTTCAGATTGTTAGGGTTTTCAAACGCCCAGACGATTTGAAAGAGAATGAGATTGATTCAGCTGGAGATGGTAAGAAGCGTAATTAATTATCACTTCTCTGTTGGTAGGATACACATATAATACTTGCTTTCTTTCATGATGCAGGTGATGTTTTGGTGATTCTGGATCTACGAGCAGATGATTCTTTGGTTGAAGCAGGTTTTGCCCGTGAGGTAAAGATATATAACTTCTCTAATAGTGTACTAGTCCTAGATGAAACCAAAGCAATACATTTTCTTATAACTTGTATATCTTCTGTGGGGTTCTTCTTCAGTATCTTAATATTTTATTTGCATATAAAGCGATGTTGTGCTTATGAGCTTAGTTTCCCTGTGTTAAAGATTGTAAACAGGATCCAGAAACTAAGGAAAAAGTCAGGTCTGGAACCAACAGACTTTGTGGAAGTGTACTTCCAATCATTGGACGAGGATGAATCTGTTTCTAAACAAGTTCTAGTCTCTCAGGTAACTAGTTTTTGTTTGTTACTCAATTCATCTGAACTTAAATTCTACTTGAAATTTACGAATGTTTCATTGCTTGTACGTAATTATTTGTTCAGCTATGGATCAAACGAAAATTTATGTTTCCAACATGAATGTCTTCAACCACATGCCTTAATTCTGTCTCATCACTGTTGTTTGTTGAACAGGAACAAAACATCAAGGATTCAATTGGCTCCACTTTACTTTTGTCTAGTTTAATGCCATCACATGCAGTAAGTCATCAACACTCCCATATCTGCTTATTTATTTGCACGGCAGAAGCTTAATGTTTATCCTCCTATCTTTTATGTAACAGGTCATAATAGCCGATGAGACATTCACCCCAAAAGAAACATCCGATGAGAGTGTCAAAAAGGTTCCAAAGTTGTCGTATAAGATAAGTTTGGCTAGACCGGCTTTGAAGTTCAATGAAGAGGCTGTTCTTGCTTTATACTCAGGTGAGTCACCATCTCATCACAATAGATTCTCACTGTCAATTCTCTCTCGCTTTCTGTTTAACGTGTATATTTATGGTTCCAGGAGATGTGAAATCTGCAACCGGGCTTCAAACATACTTGTTATCAAGGGATCATTCGAATTTGAAGTCAGAGTTCCAAGCCGGAGATGGGAAGGTTCGTTAGTTAAGCTTTTGTTAACCCAAATCGTTTACTTTATCATTTTAATGTATCTTGTATGGCAGATAACTGTAAGCTGCATTGAAAATGTGCCTGTTGCGACTGTGGTTCTTGGCGAACATCTCCATTTGAGTGTCGGCGATGACTTATTGAGCAAGAGGAACGCATGAGCCGTCCCTCCGGTTTTGTTTGATTTATTGTGGTAACTTGGGATTTATTTCCCTTATTTTTCTTCTTCCATATCTTACCTATAAACTACTTATTTAGATTGTTGCAAAAAGTTAAATCTCAGTGTTGAGACTCTCTTTTACTCGTTCTATTTGTACAATACTAAACTTTTATTCATCTCAAAATTTATGGTTGGACAGATATGTGATTGAGTCCAGTGACCAAAGTTGAACATTGATTTTAGTACAGAGAAGGCAAGAATCTTGTTAAAATCTGAAATTACCTTAACAAAATTTGATTAATGTTTCGGTTGTCATTTGGGTCTTAAAACCATGGGATTCCTGATGCCTATGTCCATTTAATTATGGTCAGCTTTTGGACAAGCGACATGGGCAGCCCATAGTTTTTAATATTACACTTATGAAGTATTGTACTTATATTTTTAATATTAAACTTATGAAGTATTGAAATTATATCATTGTGTGAAACACTTAAGACTTAAGTATGGAGTTTTGAATAAATGTGTTCATGATATCATGTATTATTTGGATTCATGGACTGTCCAATCTATTATGGTTCTTTTTAGGTTTCGTCTAATTTAGACATTGCTCATTTGGGCATGGACAACCCATTTGATATCCTACCTTTAAAGGATCCAGATTTTCGTTAAAAGCATTGAAGGTAACATTAAATCTTAGAAACTATGTCTAGAGAGATCAGAGATGTGTTAGTCAAGTGACAAAAAAAAAATCTGATCATATTCGTTCATGGAAGAGACCCATTGTCAAATCATGCTTCCTTTACCACCCTTCACCAAAGTTACGTGCACTTAATTTACGCCATTTAACTTCATTTTTATAATTATGTTTTCATACATTTCGAAATTGTTTATAAGCAAATCAAATTTGAAAATAAAGCAATTAAAAAAATAGATATGATATTAAGATTAAAAAACATAAAGTAATAAACTTAATTAGACCTATATTTTAGATTTTGGTTAGCATTTTTTTTTTTT
>Ga0041059_1001285_pt1 | contig 20058 bp, 18 predicted proteins | sample AraColnosormetaG_FD_56232 | JGI IMG/M metagenome (GOLD analysis project Ga0041059, IMG submission 56232) | Arabidopsis roots microbial communities from North Carolina, USA - Col MF nosort | ecosystem: Host-associated > Plants > Roots > Unclassified | place: USA: North Carolina | collected... | reverse complement strand
CGATAAATTAAATTGAAACAAAAAAAAAAATTCACCCAAAAAAAAAAAACCTCGTTGCCTTCTTCTTCGCCGTTACAGTCCTCTTTCTTTCTTCAATTCGCCGTCAAAATCTTCTCTTTCTCTTCCCCCGCCGGTCCTTCACCAATCCTCTGATCTCTCTACACACGAACCTTTGATTTTGACCAACGTCGATGCATGTTCATGACTAGTCTCTTCCTCAATCCTTCAATTTCATCAATTCACGTCGATTTCGTATCCGATTCGTTGTTCTAGCTCTTTGTGTGGTGTTAGGGTTTTAAGATTTTGGAATTGGGGTTTGGAGTTTGTGATGTTTGAAGTCAAAATGGGGTCAAAGATGTGCATGAACGCTTCATGTGGTACGACTTCTACTGTTGAATGGAAGAAAGGTTGGCCTCTTCGATCTGGTCTTCTCGCTGATCTCTGTTATCGTTGCGGGTATTTCTCAATCTCTCTAATTTCCTATTCTAAACTCCAAATTTCGTTTGATTTTTGACTAAAGTCTCGATCTTTTCGTGACCCTCTTCTTGATTCTCTGTTTAGCTCTTAGTTTGTTCATGTTCTGTTTTTTTGACTACGTATATGGTTTCTTAGTGCGAATCTTGACTCTTTTAATCTATAAATAGGGAAAAAATATGTGACTTTGGTACATAAAAGGAAAAAAATTGAGACTTTGGTTGTAATGATTTTGTTATAGATCTGCGTATGAGAGTTCTCTATTCTGTGAACAATTTCATAAGGACCAATCTGGTTGGAGGGAATGCTATTTGTGTAGCAAGGTGCGTTTTTTGAAACTGTGTGAATATGTTTGTTTTTTCTATATATAGAGTTTAGTGGTGATGTTTTGTTGTTCTGATTGAGATTCTGTGATGACAGAGACTACATTGTGGATGCATTGCTTCTAAGGTAACGATTGAGTTAATGGACTATGGTGGTGTTGGTTGTAGTACATGTGCTTGCTGCCATCAACTCAATTTGGTGAGTTTTTACTAGACTCGGTTCAGCGTATTCGAGTATATTATATGTAAGTTGTTGTTGTAAGGATTCTGTCTTCACGTTTTTCAGAACACAAGGGGTGAGAATCCAGGTGTTTTTAGCAGATTGCCAATGAAAACGTTAGCTGATAGGCAACATGTAAATGGCGAAAGCGGAGGAAGAAACGAAGGCGATCTCTTTTCTCAGCCACTAGTCATGGGCGGAGATAAAAGGGAAGAGTTCATGCCTCACCGTGGGTTTGGTAAGCTAATGAGTCCAGAAAGTACAACCACCGGGCATAGGCTGGATGCTGCTGGGGAAATGCATGAATCATCACCTTTACAGCCATCTTTAAATATGGGTTTGGCTGTGAATCCGTTTAGCCCATCTTTTGCAACCGAGGCTGTCGAGGGAATGAAACACATCAGTCCTTCTCAGTCCAACATGGTCCATTGCTCTGCTTCTAATATACTGCAAAAGCCATCAAGACCTGCTATTTCAACTCCTCCTGTGGCTAGTAAATCCGCTCAGGCGCGGATTGGAAGGCCTCCTGTCGAAGGGCGAGGGAGAGGCCACTTGCTTCCGCGGTATTGGCCAAAATATACGGATAAAGAGGTTCAGCAGATCTCTGGAAAGTATCCTTTATTTGCTTCTAGTACTTTTGCCAAATATTTTATTCTGGACAGACTTCTGGTGACTCATTGTTTATCTTAACAAATTCTAGTTTGAATTTGAACATTGTACCTCTCTTTGAGAAAACTCTTAGTGCCAGTGATGCTGGTCGCATTGGTCGTCTAGTTCTTCCAAAAGCCTGTGCAGAGGTAAATTTCCCATTCCTATGGTGATGTCTTTTCTTGTCCTTGAAATATTTTGTAGAGTTATGACTGATGTCTGCATTGGTATATAGGCATATTTTCCTCCGATTAGTCAATCCGAAGGCATTCCTTTGAAAATCCAAGATGTGAGGGGTAGGGAGTGGACGTTCCAGTTCAGATATTGGCCCAATAACAATAGTAGAATGTATGTTTTAGAAGGTGTCACTCCATGCATACAGTCCATGATGCTACAGGCTGGTGATACAGGTACTTTTAATATAGTTCATGTCTTAGCTAAAGCTTCAAGCATTTGCTGGTTTTAACATCAAATTTTCATGAACCATTTTCTAAAACTATTGTTGGTTTTCTGTGTTTTTCACCTCTACAGTAACTTTCAGTCGGGTTGATCCTGGCGGAAAACTAATCATGGGTTCCAGGAAGGCAGCTAATGCTGGAGACATGCAGGTTGGGGTTTCTATGAACTGGTTTCTGTAGGAATGTGCTGGTTTTTATTTTCTGCTTAGCTCCATTCTTATCCGGTTACAATATTTATAAATAGGGTTGTGGGCTCACCAACGGAACATCAACTGAGGACACATCATCGTCTGGTGTAACAGAAAACCCACCCTCCATAAATGGTTCCTCGTGTATTTCACTAATACCGAAAGAGTTGAATGGTATGCCTGAGAATTTGAACAGTGAGACTAACGGGGGCAGGATAGGTGATGATCCTACACGAGTTAAAGAGAAGAAGAGAACTCGAACCATTGGTGCAAAAAATAAGAGACTTCTTTTGCATAGTGAAGAATCTATGGAGCTGAGACTCACTTGGGAAGAAGCTCAGGACTTGCTTCGTCCCTCTCCTAGTGTAAAGCCTACCATCGTTGTCATTGAGGAGCAAGAAATTGAAGAATATGACGTACGTGGTAGATCATGTTGTTTTTTACAACCATTTGATTAACCCTTAACTTGATCCTTGGTTAAGTCATAGTTCATGTTAATGTTATACACAGGAACCTCCTGTCTTTGGAAAGAGGACTATAGTCACTACAAAACCTTCAGGGTTAGTTATTTCTTTCACTTCTCAAGTAAAAAAATAAAATGAATGGCAACGTATCTTCTCCTATAGTTTACTTCCATACTTGCAAATGATTTACTAACAAATTTCTTTGTGGTCCAGTGAACAGGAACGATGGGCAACTTGCGACGACTGCTCTAAATGGAGAAGGTTACCTGTAGATGCTCTTCTTTCCTTTAAATGGACATGTATAGACAATGTTTGGGATGTGAGTAGGTAAGAACTTTCACAAGTCTTTTCTTTAATCTCATGATCGCTTAAATCGAAGATCATTTAGAGTTTTTTTTTTTCTCCCTAGTGTCCTGTCACTGTAATTAATAATATATTCATTGATAGGTGTTCATGTTCTGCACCGGAGGAGAGTCTGAAGGAACTTGAGAATGTTCTTAAAGTAGGAAGAGGTATGAAATCTTTTATTTCCTGGCCTCTCATGGTTCTTTCTCATTATCTAGACTGCTTCCAAGTAGTTGTGACTTCTGAGCAATTTATGGTTTGGCGTTCATATAAAACATTCAGGATATGTATCTGTTATTTGTGCATGTTGCGCCTTCCTTATGTTAGAATTTTATCAAAATATGGATTGTTTGCTTGGTATCCTGCAAATTTGTTTCTGAACGCAGCTTACTTTTCATAATCTCAGCTTATTGAGAATCTCAAGACACTAACTGTATGCATATATATATAGAGCACAAGAAGAGAAGAACTGGGGAAAGCCAGGCAGCAAAAAGTCAGCAAGAACCGTGTGGTTTGGACGCACTGGCGAGTGCAGCAGTCTTAGGAGACACAATAGGCGAGCCAGAGGTAGCGACCACGACCAGACATCCAAGGCACAGGGCTGGATGCTCTTGCATCGTGTGCATTCAGCCACCAAGTGGGAAAGGTAGGCACAAGCCTACATGTGGCTGCACTGTGTGTAGCACCGTGAAGAGAAGGTTCAAGACGCTTATGATGAGGAGGAAGAAGAAGCAGTTGGAGCGCGATGTAACAGCAGCAGAAGATAAGAAGAAGAAGGACATGGAACTGGCTGAGTCTGATAAGAGTAAGGAGGAGAAGGAAGTGAACACAGCGAGAATAGACCTGAACAGTGATCCATACAATAAAGAAGATGTTGAAGCTGTTGCGGTGGAGAAAGAAGAGAGTCGAAAAAGAGCAATAGGACAGTGTTCGGGCGTGGTGGCTCAAGACGCCAGTGATGTTTTAGGAGTTACAGAGTTAGAAGGAGAGGGTAAGAATGTTCGTGAAGAGCCGAGAGTTTCAAGCTGATATGGAAGGAAAAAGGGAAAGGGTAAAAGCCAAAGTCATAGCCAGTTTTATTAATATGCTGAGACCAAGAGTAGGAGAAGAAGAAGAGAAAGAGAGAGAGAGAGAGAGAGAGAGAAGTACAGTTTTGTGTTTGATTCTGTCATAGTTGTAGGAAAAATAAGTTTCTGGTTCTAAACAGCGACAATGTCCCATCTTTTGTTTTTTGTTTTTGTTTTTGTATTTTTATGGTATCGTGTTGAGTTTGGGGTTTATAGTATGTCTCCATTAATCTAGGTTTTGTTGTAGAAGGCAAATGGAGCTTTGTGCTTGGTGATGAAACAGTTGAGTTGATTTTTTTTTTTGTAATTGTTTTCAACCAAATGCCTAGTTGGTTTAATTTTTTTAAAAGTTGTTTCTTATAATATTGTTAAACACAAATTATGACAGTTGTTGAAAACTGCATGAAGTAGACTTGTAAATGGTATAAGGAGATTAATTAAGAGGTTAAATCATTTTACCAAAAACAATTACGATAAAACCTCTACAAATTAATAATATTAGAAACGAAAAATTCTATATATTCATAAATATATTAATTTATCGATAATTTTAATAATTATTAATTTATAGTGAGGTTTACTAATTTTGTAATTAAAAAAATAATATCTAAAAAACAATTTTTTCTTTACAATCAATATATTTCTAAAACAGTTACAAGTAGAAAAACAATAATAAGTTTAGAATAAAAAAACAACATAAACTTTTTTACATGTAGTAAGCATATTTGAAATGAACTCTACCAGAATTAATATTAACTTAAGAAAAACAAACAATATTAAGTCATACTACACTAAAGTTTTTACATATAATATATATATATATATGATGTCATATATAAAATACTATTATATATTATAAATATTAAGTTGTATATATAGCAATAAGTTTAACAATTGTTAATTTATGATATGATGAGATAATATGTTTACATAGAATTTTCAAAAATGACTTCTTAAAATTATTTTATTGATTTATATCATTTATGTCATAAAAAATTATTAATATATAAAAAATAATAATTCATCGATTATTAATTGATTGAAGTTTTACGTTTATTGAACTAATTTTGTACATGGTACTTCGCTCTTGGTCCTCATCCATTACCGATAGGATAGAGATATGTTACTACATGATTTAATGGCTAAACAAAGATACTTTCGGTTTCTTCGGAAAAATCTAATTTCAAAAGAACCGTCTACTTTTACTTTAGGTAAGTATGTATTCTTGAAAAAAATTTGATTTCGTATCAAAGTTAAAGGAACCTAGATTTCGACATTAGGTAAGTGTGCATTACTTTGTTTTTGCTTTATAACTTTGCATCATCAATTTTTCAATTTGATAAACTAATTTTGTTTTTCAGGTGTCGATTTCATCCGAATGAATAAGATTATAATTAATGTGGCCACCTTTAATATATGATTTAACTTCTTCAATAATCTCTTTATACAAATTATGAGCTTAGATTGAACTACGAGGCACTTAAATTGAACTAATTATGTGTTTGAAAAAAACTTAAATACCACATGCAAAAAGTTTAGTTTTATTTTAAACTTTTAAGCAATTATGAGCTACTTCTCAACTGTCCATTTAAAATGACATGTTATATGTTCTTTTTTTGTTGCTCATAGTTATGTTATAATTGTTTTTTTATTATTATTATGAGATTGTATTAAAAGCTCAAAGAGCTAATGCTATAGTTTTTTTTTTTCTTTTTTTGTCATCATTTTAAAACGAGAAGTGTAGCCAATGCTATAGTTAAATATTATATTTAATACTACACAAAAAATCAAGGTTATTCAATTCAAAAGAAAACCACAATGGACAATATATGCCACATTTGCACCTGAGAAATGAAATACATCCATGTTTTCAAATTTACATTTAGCCCCGTTATAATATTAATTACATATAGGACCCAATTTTGACGTATGGTGAATCTCTTGGAATTTACAAAAATAGGCTTCTTCTTCCAAATTCACAGATTCTCTTCTCCTCCATTAGAACTTGTCTGATTCTCTCAAGGTCTCTCTCTCCATTTTCTCTCCTTTTCTTCTCCTGAATCTCCGTTAAACTATTTTTTATCTTCATCGATAGATCTAGGGTTTATTGCTTCAGGATTCTTCGACTTTACACTATCCTTGTTCTGCTTGTAATTTGACGTGTTGTTATTATCTTCCATTGGTGCAGTTCAGCTTCTCCTGCTTTGAATTCTCTCGCATTTTCGTAAATGAGGTTCCTTTTTTCTTCTCCGCGTTGCTCTTACAGTTACTTTTGGTTTTGATTGGCTAAGCATGTGATGTGAGTTTGATTCCTCCATACTGTAATTGTTGGTTTTATTAGATCATCGTAGATCGTGATAGAAGAAGCGAGCAAATATGAGCGATGCCCAGAAGTTCCAGCTTGGAACAATCGGCGCTTTGAGTTTATCCGTTGTGTCCTCTGTTTCGATCGTGATCTGTAACAAGGCCCTTATTAGCACCCTTGGTTTCACATTTGGTAAGATTATGTGTCTACTAATTCTGGTTTGATTCCACAGGAAACTATTCGAGGTATCTAGTGGCTTTGAATCATACTTTTTGTTTGTGTGTCCCAGAAATAAGGAAACTTTTTGCTTCTTTATTGATTGAATCTCTACTTTAGTTCTTCTTTACCATGGGTGAACTCCATTCATGATAACAGTTTATGCATGGAATCTCATAGTCTATCTGTGTGTAATCATTTATTACTTTATATTGAACTTACAGCAACTACTTTGACAAGCTGGCATCTTTTGGTGACATTTTGTTCACTTCATGTGGCATTATGGATGAAGTTTTTTGAGCACAAGCCTTTTGATCCACGAGCTGTCCTGGGATTTGGTGTATTAAATGGTATATCCATTGGATTATTAAATCTCAGCTTGGGTTTTAATTCTGTTGGTTTTTACCAGGTACAACCCTTATTTCTTTTTTGTCGTTCTAGCTGCTGTTGAATGTGATATCGTGTTCTTAACCTCGTTCTTGTATACATGTCTTCTCTTCCCTTGATATCAGATGACAAAACTTGCAATCATCCCCTGTACTGTTGTCTTAGAGACCATCTTCTTCAGAAAGATGTTCAGGTTAGCACTGATATTGTCTAAGTAATATGTCTTTTTTCCATTACATGTATGATGTTGGTACTCTTGGAGATAGCTGTATTAGGATTGGTTTAGAAATTGATATTGGCCTAACGTCGAAGTAGTACGTCTGTCTTCCAATAGTTTATTTTGGTTTACTGTGGAATGGTTGAGCAACTTAGAAACTTTCTTATGTATCCTTTATCCCTTTTCCCTTTGAGTGAGTAATTCTTCTTCCCAAAGTTTCTTGGTTCCATACTTCCATTAGTTTGTCAAACGATTTTCAGGTCAAAGGCCTAATGATCCATTTTATTTCATTTGCAGTCGAAAAATCCAGTTTTCATTAGTCATCCTTCTCCTTGGTGTTGGAATTGCAACCGTAACAGATCTCCAGCTTAATATGCTGGGTTCTGTCTTGTCGCTACTGGCTGTTATCACAACTTGTGTTGCCCAAATTGTATCCTATGCTTATATTCTCTTTCCCCTTTCCATATGTCTTCTATTAGCCAGTGGTTCAGCTAAATAGTAGTCTTTGTTGGAGTCGTTGCTGTTATCTTAACCAGTTATATACAGATGACCAATACGATCCAGAAGAAATATAAGGTTTCATCCACCCAACTTCTGTATCAGTCTTGCCCATATCAAGCAATCACACTTTTTGTTACTGGCCCATTTTTAGATGGTCTCTTAACCAACCAGAACGTGTTTGCTTTCAAATACACGTCTCAAGTTGTGGTGAGAATGAAGCAATATATGTGGAATGGTCTTCATTATTGCTTCTACATATTTACAAACACACCTTGTTTGAATGCAGTTCTTCATCGTCTTGTCCTGCCTCATATCTGTTTCAGTAAACTTCAGCACGTTTCTCGTCATTGGAAAGACATCTCCTGTCACTTATCAGGTTCTAGGACATCTAAAAACATGCTTAGTGTTAGCATTTGGGTATCTTTTGCTGAAAGACGCATTCAGCTGGCGCAACATTCTTGGTATTCTTGTCGCCGTGATTGGAATGGTGCTTTATTCCTATTACTGCACACTCGAAACCCAACAGAAGGCCACAGAAACATCAACTCAATTGCCTCAGGTAAATAGTTTCACCTTCCCTTTTGGCACAATGTGACTCAACTTCATTTCATTATATGCGTAACGAGAAAACAAGAGTTGAGAATTGATGTTGTGAATGTGTCTTGTCTCAGATGGATGAAAACGAGAAAGATCCGCTAGTTAGTGCGGAAAACGGGAGCGGATTGATATCAGACAATGGAGTGCAAAAGCAGGATCCTGTATGGAATTCAAACAAAGATTTTCAAGCGTAGAGCTGGAGCTCGATATCTGAAATCTGTTGTAGTATCAGATTTCATAGGTTTCCGTTTGTCAACTTTGATATCTCTCTTAGAGAGAATCTACAGCTTCCCTTTCAAAGGAAGGGGGGAGAGGATTAGAGGAGGAACAGCTTTTTGTTGATCCATTTCATATACATATTACCAATTTTGGCTTTTATAGGTTTGTATCCAGAAGGCCTTTTCGTGGCTACGATTAAGGAAAATACGAAAACAAAAGTGAATTTTACTACTTTTGTAGCATGGTTTATTCTACTTTATATACCTAAGAAATATGAGCAACAATTACTTCTGTAATGACTTTTTACTACTTCGTAGTTGGTACAAACTACAAAAGATTGTGTTGTTTTTACATGATACTTTATAATATCTATATTAATATATTTAGTCGTGTTTAATCAAAAAAGCACCAGTGGTCTAGTGGTAGAATAGTACCCTGCCACGGTACAGACCCGGGTTCGATTCCCGGCTGGTGCATTGAGCTATGATGATATAGGCTTCAGCATTGGTTGGGTCCATTGCATTCTTCTGAACTATCAGTTGATGTATGCCACACCTCTGAGCTCTTCTTTTTTTTTCCTCGTCAATTAATTTTTTAAAGTTTTGTCTGCCTAAAAACTTTCTTCTTTTTGATTAATCATATTAAGCATCTCGGCTATAAAAACCACGGTCTACTAACTTAACATGCATTGGACTAGTTTTAGTGGAGAGTGTTCGAGTTAAAATGAGAAGCTCACGATTGCATAACGGAACATTTGATTCGCTAGGCATCTCCATTTGTAAAAGTAGCCACTCCAATACAAAATGGTCGATGATGGTGAGTGGGTGAGACAAACCCACCACCACCTCAAGAAGATATATTTCTCTGGTTAAGAATTTGAATGGTTGACAAAGAAACGGTCACTCTATATACTTAGAAAATATAGTCATACATAGACACCATCGGTCTAGTTATAATAATAACCACTGGATTAATGCCCAGTGAAAATAATTGAGTAGCCAAAACATGAATATAACAATATCCCAATTTACATACAACAACACAAAGGAGGTTTTACACGATTCTATAGTACAAACTCATAACAACAAAAAATCACACTTTTGTTTAACAGTTGCCTTTATGGCTTTACTACAGTATCTTGTCCAGGGTTTTCACACATAACAATCACAGTAAATCGTTTCCTTTTCTTTGCATCTTCCATTCCTTTTGTACACGTAACATCTCCGGCTTCCCGACCATCAGCTAAGAACCAGATGCGATCCATAACGATGATACAGTATGTATCTGCAGATATCATAACGGTTTTGAGTTTCAATTCCAAGTCTACCCAATTCTGACCAGACTGGTTTTGCACAATCTTGTGCTTTAATCCTAAGAAAAATCCAACTTTCTTTTGTCATGAAACTGCAACAGGTCCCCTTGTGATAGCTTGGTCGTGGTATATGGTGTCTGATACTTTGCTCGGTGGCCAGTACCGGAACACAGATCTTCCAACGATGTTCTCTATTGGAAGTGGACCCCTGCATGCACATTCACCATAATCAATCATCAATGGGGACGCACATTACCATTAATCAACACAATTGCCAACTATTAAAGACATTAAAAGAATGCTCATAATCGATCATAGAGTTTACCAGTTATGAGAGTCAAAGCTTTTGTTGCGGTTATCACCAAGGACAAAGACATAACCTTTGGGGACAAACTGCAAATAAACATGAAAAGCAAACATTGTTAACAATCTGATACTCAACAAGGATGAACAAGTGGTAAGTAAAAGTTGCTCACCATTGGTTCCATTTCATATGACATTGGTTCTAAGACAAAATCTTCTTCTTGCACAATGTCATTCACAAAGAGCTTCCCATCACGAACCTGCATGGTACATCATCTACAGGTTAGACAAAAATTTGATTAAAAAAACAGAAAAAGGGGTTAGGTCCATTTCTGAAAAAAAAAACTTGTAGTCCGAGAAAGCCTCTACACAAATAATACCGACCGAGGTGAAAAAAAGACTTCAATGGGTGAAAAGGATCAATCAACAAGTGGATTGGATATAAGGGCTTACTTCAACCCAGTCACCTTCACTTGCCACTATCCTTTTTATGAATACATCATTGGAACTGTAGCCATATTCCGGATATTCCTGCAATTCAAAGGGAGAATATCATCAAATTCTTTAGTTTACAAAAGTTGATACATCTGAATAACAAGAACAATGAACTGTGACTTACCAGCAAAATTGGAGGAGCCTTGAAGATTACTATATCTGAAACCTCTGGCTTCCTGAAAAAGTATGAGACCTGACCAACACCAAGGCACACAAACGGTCAGTTTAGTCATAAAGAGACTAAAACAGCCTCATTCACAAACCTACATCAAGCAACTAAACAAAGCTCAAGGTGAAGTCTAGCAATCACCTATAGAAAAACCTTCACATTCAATCACATAAGAGTATCATACAACTATCTCCATCCTAAAACATGCAAGAACTAATTCCAGAACCGTGTAGAAAAAGTCACCATCCATCATCAGCTATGTTTTATGATTACAATTATACATGAACAGACTCAGAATTCATACCTTCTCCGCCATAACGCGATCACCCTTGTCCAAGGTAGGGTACATAGACGTTGAAGGAATCGACTTTGGCTCCGCAAGAGCTGATCTAAAAAGGATAGAAACAGTAACCGCCGTGAAAGCAGCCTTAGCATCCTCAGAACAAACACTCAAAAGCTTATTAACCCATCCACTTCCTCCATTCCTCGATTCCTTATCATCATCATCATCACAAACTGTTCCTCCTTTATCCACGTCATCAATCACCGGTGGATTCTTAATCCATTTCGACCCTTGAAGAAACGGAATAATAGAAGAAGCCTTGAAAGATGAAACCCCCAGAACATTCATCGTTGACGACTCATGACCCGTCGTTGACTTCAATATCGAGATCAAACCCATCACAAGCGGGCTTTGACTTCCTTCTCCGATGAGCTCCCTCGCGATGCTACCATACATCGATGCAGGTCGATTCCGAGGAGATCTATCGAAATCACGCTTGTGGGAGAAGAATCTAGGACGAACCAAGGATTCAAAGCAGTAACCACCGGGACCAACACGGGTCCCGACGAGATTCCGAGCAACATGGGTGGAGTAAGTGAAAGTGATTCTTATCGCCATAACTACGAATTTGATGAAGAACTTGAACAAGTAAGGGTAAATCGAAGAGTCGTAAAGCAACAAACTTTCAGCTAAAGAGAGACTTAGAAGAACAAGTAACCCATTTCTAATCAAACGATCAGTGAATTGTAAACAGAATCTACGAATTGAAAGGTCGGACTAAGTCCGACGAGTCAACCGGAGGAAGGTGAATTCACTCCGGCGAGATTGATTGGATTCAGGTGAGAAGCAAAAAACCGTGAAAGGTGGAGACTTTAGAGAGAGAAAGATCTGGGTATGCCTAAAGAGAAGATCTTTTAGTTTGAGATTAGTTGTGCAATCAAAGGAAAGGAAACTTCTTGGCGAGTAGAGAGAAATGGTGATTGGTGAAGGTGAAACTCTTTTTTCTCAATTTTAAAATTCATTTTTGTTATTTTTAGCAGAAAGTCAAACATTTGACCGAAAAGGAAGAAGAAGGAGATAAGTCAAATCCGGCTGCTGGGCTTATTGGGTCACACGATCATGTCGTTTCATTTGTTATGCTTGACGAACGAAACCACTATATTTTGTTTAATATTACTTTCTTTTAAGTAAGGATAAAACATGTCATTGTTTTACAAAAAAATTAACTGATAAACATTTCTGGTTCCCTGAATATACTTTTTTTTTTTGTGAAAGGGTTTTCTTATATAACTTGAACATAAAAAGTATACAAAAAAAAACAAACAATAACCAGAAACTAGATTGGGGAAGAAGACCAACTAAGGTACTTAACAAAAGAAGATATCAAAACCTATATATCTTGATAATGATGGATTCTTTTTGGTTTGTCATGTTAATGATAGTTTTTAGTGTAGAACAATAAGAAATTGACTGAACAATTGTTAAAAAGAGTAAATATGAAGAGAAGAGTCACACATGAGACTCTGCTCATTTGTGTTAAAAAATAAAATAAAAATGACTCGGCACATTCTATAAAAAATCAGATGCGACGGTATATTCTATTAGAATAGTTTAAGAATACAGATCAGATTCCTGAGAATTGTTCTAGAAGAAATTTTATTTGAACTTTCTTTGACAAAAAAAGAAGATATTTTATTTGAATTTTAACATATGCATGCCTTTACTATTTACTTCCCTTATGAAGTGGGTCTACATGGTTAACTATGGGATTTATTGTAACTCTGACAGACTAAGCAGAATCAGTACTGTATAACTTCAAATAATTTTACAATACTTCTATATATATATAGATAAATAATGAATTTGATAAAAAAGATTCCTGTATTTCTAATATTATAATTTAATATGTATCATAGATCCTTATCTAATGTCAAATATAGTTAAAACTTAAAAGTAGAACCACAGTGCAAAGTTATATTATATACATATGTAAATTCAAATATAGTATGCTTGATACATTAATGTTAATTTTAACTTTTGATAAGTACTTTTTTATAGGTAGGTAATAAATACAAATTAGGTCATATGTGTGGATACAAATGGTTCTTATTGTTAGGTTTGAGAAATCAAATCGAGGGCGTAAAAAAAAAGTAACATGAATCATATGTAAGTTTGTCAGTGGGGGATGTTAACATGAATCATATGTAAGTTTGCCAGTGGGGGAGGTTAACACATGAATCATGTACCGTTCATTGGGTGTGGTTTAATACCTAGTCAAGTCGTTCGTACATGACATTTATAATCATCGTACCACATTAAATAATTGTCGACAAATCTTGGTTTCAACTTTCAACAATCTAGGGGTTTTTTCTTCTTTTTTTTTTCTTTTCTTTCAGGCTTATATTTAGATTGGGTTTTAAGTGGTGGTCAACTTACTAATTTAAATACGAAAACTCTTCTGTTATTTAGTGTTTTAAAACCATAAAACTATTTGCTATGATAAAATTGTTAGAATACACTCCAATATAGATGAATTTTATTTTACAATTTTTTTTGCCAAAATCAAAATTGTTAGATTTTTTGTAGACTAAAAAAACCATTGTGTGATTGTGTCTACTTCCGATTTGAGCGGATATACAGACTTAGTCGAGGAACTCGATGTTAAGCCTTGCTTCTTTTGTTGATTAAATAAAAACTTCTTGGACTAGTTGGATTAGATAACTTGTTGTGTATACTTATATATGTGATGTCCTTCACTTAAATGTAACACGTTATAGTACTGAAAACATAATAAAATGAATCAGTTGCGACTTAATTCATAAACCATGTTAGATTTTGGATGTTTCCATACAACAACAAAAAAAATTTAAGGATTCAAGCAACGTGAGTCATGACGCTTTAGCAATGAATTGTTTTCCTTTCTGTGAGTGAGTGAAAGATCGAAAATTTTGTGGTTGATTATTTAGAGCATAAATTATTCCTCTCAAGTATTAAACTAGTGACTTTGACCCACACATTAGTTTTCAAAACTATTAGACCACCCATTTGGTTTCAATATTTTCAATGTTTTATAGGTGATAAAGTTTTCGCAAGTTTTCGCTTAGAAGATTATGAGTACTCGAATTCAAATGCATGCAAATTCCAAAACAATTATTCGTCCTTTCCTTCTGTATGTCACATATTTTGTTGTGTATGTCAACAACTAGGCTTTTTTGTTTGGTATCTATAATTCGTTCCTTTTTTTAGTTTGCCGGATCAGAATGTATTTTATGATTCATATCTTCTACAAAAGAGCCGGATATACTATATAGTTTCCTAGTTTATGTTAAAATTTATGTATCCACTTTGTTCCATCAAAGTTATTAAAAAGATAAAAGTTGCAAGATAAGAAAAAATAACTACATACAAATTGCAAACAAAAAAATAATATTTTATAATAAATTCCTCATTTTGAATACATAATAATATATCGTTTATAAATACAACATATATCATATGCATGTATTATTATTACAAAGTGGAATGATATCCATAATTTAAAATGTTTGTATTTGTGATCTGCTTTGCTTCTGAAAATTAGTTTTAGCATTTAATTTATTCAGTAAGTTATGGTGTACCTATATTTTGTAAGTTAAAGGTTATGTGGCCAAGTAGGAGAGTTGGGGACCTCTCTTTGTGTCTCTACATAGTTTTGTAAACCTCACATCTCTTTCTTCGCTTGCATTCTCCAAACTCCAATTTTTTTTGTTTCTCTCAATAATATTTGTGTTCATACTGTTTCGCTGTTTCCAATACATACTAATGGATAACACAAACCGTCTTCGCCGCCTTCACTGTCATAAACAACCCAAGTTCACTCATAGCTCTCAAGGTTTGTCTTTGATTTAGTTGGAAATCTAATTGTTCTTCCTTTTGGTCTACGCTCATTCATTTGACCTGTAACATTAAATTGTTTTGTGATGTACGTTTTCACTGATATTTTGAATTTATATACTAACTAAAATGCAGAAGTGAGTAGTATGAAATGGGAGTTTATCAATATGACCGAACAAGAAGAAGATCTCATCTTTAGAATGTACAGACTTGTTGGCGACAGGCACGTAACATTTTTCTTCTTCTGTTTATATATTGATCTAGTTCCAAATAGAAAAATTAAATTCTTGACCTAATTGTATTATAATATGTGTGAAAATATGTGCTTTAACAATTAAATATTTTTGTTTGTGTGTGAGGGATAAAACTGTTTGCCGTGATTCAAGCTTCTATCCAAGATCATTTTTACCTTGTTCTGAAAATTCGGATGTCGTGAGAGTCAGGATCTGTCCACACCAAATTTTGGATCATATATTATAATTGTTTTTATAAAAAAAAATATCCGGATCTATAGTTATATATATATTTTGAAAGTTTTTTTTACATAAAAATAATTTTAGATACCAAATTTATTTTAAAAACTACTTTTTAAACTTAATCCATATTTTCTAAGACTGTTCAATATTTAATTTTTATTTTTTAATAATTCGAATCTGAAGCTTATATAAAGAATCGATGACTTGCCTAACAATTGTTATAAACTATACTATAATTTTTTTTATTTTATAATACTTCCCTTTGATTCTAATTAATTCAAGTCTTACAAAAAATAAATTGTTTCATAAATATATCAAGTTTTCTATGCATTCTTTAGTTAATCATGAGATGAACTGTAAACTCGAAAAAAAATAATACTATTGGTTTAGAGTTAGAGAAATTTATTAATCACAAAATGATATATTTATAATCAAATTTTAATTATTCGTTCTTAATATGTGTTAAAACCTTAATACTTAAATTAATTAGAAATAGAAAAACTATTGTTGTTTTAAATTTATATAAATATATAGACTGTTAATGTAATGAAATCAAAAATGTAATTTTAGTTTTAATAATTCATTTTTTTACAATAATCAGAATACTAATAATAACATATATATGTTGGTCACAAATTGAATCATATGATCAGGTGGGATTTAATAGCAAGAAGAGTGGTGGGACGTGAGGCAAAGGAGATAGAGAGATACTGGATTATGAGAAATTGTGACTATTTCTCCCACAAATGACGCAAAAGTCACTCTCTTTAAAAAATCTCGAGAATCTCCCTGTTTTTCTATTTCTCATCCTCATTAAATAATTTCTGTGATTGTGGACAAGAAAAGCTTTATTAAGTTGTCGAGTGGGGTTCTCCTCATCATTAAATCTGTTATGGTCACGGAAATTACCACTTTAATTGGCAGAAAAAACCTCTATGATTATAAGACACATTCGGTTAAAGCATAAGCAACCAAAGACCCGAATATGATTGATTAGATACGAGATAAGTTCATTATAACAATGCATGAAAAGAATTCAACTAGTTAATGGGAATATGAAGGTAGAATGTCAAAAACATGAACCGTGGTATGCAAGGGTTCTATCCAAAATGAGATCGGAATTTGGCTTGAATGTGAAGTTTTTCCTTGAAAAATGTACGAATGTGGCCAATGAGAAGGACCGTAGTGCTACTTGTGACGCCCTTGACCCATGTGGATTCTCTTCCATCAGTAGCACAGATCAAGCCTCGTGGAATAAGACAGAGAATTATCGATGATGGTTCCGTTGAGGATCGGATGCTGTCAAATGTGTCGTTCAGTATGTTGAGAAGATGCATTACCAAAATCACTCCACCATTTTCTATAGAGCCAAAATATTGGGAACATTCGTAGTACTAATAGTAATAGGTCCAAGTAATTTGCGGAAAAGTTAGTGGGCTTTAAATATAAAACATGACTGAAATTGGGCCGTATTCGACATTTAGTTGTATTATTCTCTAAATATTCAGAACTCTCAATAAAATCACTCTCTGGCGACTCAACGTTGGCCAGAGAATCGGAGAGGGACATTAACTGCTGGCAGACTGGCAGAGTGGCAGTAACCATACGCCGAAAGAGATATTCTCAACTTGTCCCGTAAATCAACATCTTTACGAGACCTTCATGCACCTTCGGTTCTTTCATTGTTTCTGGGTGGTTGGTGTGGCAAATAGCTAGCTGTACGTTTGAGGTTGCCAAGAACTCCAAAACTCAGACAGTACGTGAGTCTCAAAAAGTTTTTCCTCAGCTAGTTGGAGATTTTTAGCAGAAGTTGACCGAGAATGATTGTTAGTGTTAGTTTAGATTCTTTGATAATATACTTTTTCCATGTTGATAATTATCGTTATAGAGTAAAATTATAGTTAACTAATGTTGATAATTATAGTTATAGAGTAAAATCTTAACATTCATACAGTAAATATGTGTAAGTTTTGTGTAGGAGGCTAAGTTGAATCCATTCTGTTCACTCATATAATGGGTGCGCTGAAGTGAATCTACGCACTTCACATTTAAAATCATTGGACCACTTTAGAGACATATTGTGGACCAAGTTCTTAAATCGATCAAACATCTACCAATCAACAAGCCATGTATTTATTCGAACATGCATGTCTTTTTGTTTGTTTTTCTAGTTGATACTTATTGATCTGGCTTTTAAATTTGGCATCACTCGTATATATATATATATATATATATATATATCTCGTAGATACGTTATTGTCTTATAGATATAAGGTATGTCTTTGTCACAGGGCAAGCTCTAAGAACGTTAGTTGAAGTGACATACTGCAACCATGTCTGATGTTTCAAATTTCTTTCCAAGCTCTAAACCAAGAAAAAGAAAATAACTTATCAAAAGAACAAACTTGATTTAGCAAGAGCATCAATACACATGTTACAAGTACGAAGCTGGAACGAGACGGAACACTGATCAAAAGAGATCGTTGAAATTAGAAACCAAATCATATAAATGAACTTACTTCAGCCCCAGCGATGACGCGCACTACTCTTTTGCCCATCTAACTATCTAAATAGGCCTAGTCGAGGATAAACCTTTGGTTCTTTTCGTTAGTTAATAGGCCTAGGATTTGTCTTGTACTAATTAAATGTTGTATAATAATGTATACATATATATATATATGGTTCTTTATAGTTTCACGCTGAGACATGAACATTAACTGAGACAACTTTAAACCTTGAATATAATTGAGCTTGTTATACGTGTCAGTTTCTTATTACATCAACTGAATTTATTTATCACTGAGACATTTATTGACTCCAGTCATAAATAGTGCGTATATGTATAATTGTGTAAAAAAGGTATGTAAAATGTATGTTGAGAAACAAAAAAGGTAATATGTGTAGAATGCTAAAAATGAAAACAAAGTACAAAAAATCAGAAATTTCATTGGTGTGGCATAGTGGTTACTGGCTCGGATCTACTAGGACGAGTACGATTTCGGCCCACGTACAGATCTAATATCACCGCACCAAATTAACAGATTGTTGGAGTTTGTCCAATTTTCAAGAAGTAGATTCAAACAATACTTTCAGAAACGGAACAAAAGATCTAAACGATATTGGAAAAGTCTACTGTTGTAACTTTCCTCACAGGACCACATCCCCATCTCCGTCAGTAGAAGAAATTCCAAAATAATAAAAATAAAAACTGAGAATAATTGATATGTCAAATAAATTAGAACTAGCGATATACTGCAGTGAATAGTAGATTAAACTATGTTAGAATTTGGTTGTTTCTACATAAAACCCCAAAGACTAGTAAATTAGTCATGACGCTTTAGTGGTGAACATTTTTCTACATTTAGGAAAGATCGAAATACCACCATTTTCACTGTGACCACAATAACGTCTTAGATGATAGAAAAATTGGGCAAGTTTTCGCTTAAAAATAATTTAGTACTCGGATTCAAATACATGCGAATTCCAAAAAAAACATTCTATCTCCATCATTTTTCTTTTGGTTGTGTAATTGTGTATGAGTGTATCCACAATTCGGGTTCAACGCGGAGCTGGATTTTTTAATATCTTTTTGTATCCATAACATGTGGTTTTTTAGATAAGTCTTTATGATTATACCCATTGTATTTTCCTAATGTATTTGTTGTGTTCACATAAGACTTTACCCTTAAGTGGAACCCACAGGACGAAAATTCTCCGGGACATTATATATGTGTATTTAAGAGCAAATCATGTATCCATAGTTATAAATTTTAGTGTTTAGTATTTGATAAATATTACTCCAATTTACAATTATATGGTGGATATTCAGATATTTTATCCAGTTGTATCAAGAGCAAGTCTACTGGTCCAGTAGTCCTCATTACGGTAGCTTGGGACCTCCTTTTCTATATCTCTCTCTTTACTCTTCGTCACAAGTTTTCTATATAGTTTTCTCTACCTCACATCTACTTTTTTTTCATTGCATTCTCCAACTCCAAAATCATCAGTTGTATATTATTTGTCCTCTTTCACTTTCAAATACCAATGGATAACACCAACCGTCTTCGTCACCTTCGCAGTCGTAAGCAATCCAAGTTCACTCTAGGGGATACCGCAGGTTTCTCTTTAATTTAGTTTATAAATTATAATCATCCATTTAACTTAGCTACGTCCTCCAATTTTCATTGATATTCATATTTGATTGAAATATAACTAACTAAAATGCAGAGGTAAATAGTGTGAAATGGGAGTTTATCAATATGACGGAACAAGAAGAAGATCTCATCTTTCGAATGCACAGACTTGTTGGTGATAGGTAACATCTTCTTCTTCTGTGTATAGATATGTCGTTCCATATTAAATTTTATATCTTCTTTTTTTCTCTATATACAATCTTACATGAAGTAACTCATGTCTTTTTTGTATCTTAGCTATCTTTAGATTCTCTCATGTACTTTTTTCAACCCTTTAACAGCATTATACTATATAACAACTTTCAAAAAAAAAAAAAAAATCTTA
>Ga0041059_1001283_pt1 | contig 20060 bp, 16 predicted proteins | sample AraColnosormetaG_FD_56232 | JGI IMG/M metagenome (GOLD analysis project Ga0041059, IMG submission 56232) | Arabidopsis roots microbial communities from North Carolina, USA - Col MF nosort | ecosystem: Host-associated > Plants > Roots > Unclassified | place: USA: North Carolina | collected... | reverse complement strand
TCTTTTAAATTCTACTGTTATTCAACATTAAAATTGTTTTATTAGCAATGTGATTTGATTAGAATTTAAAAGAAATCAAAGACAAAAACGTGAAGAAACAAATCCCAGCTATTATGGTGTGATTTGGATAGAATTTGTCAAATACTTTAAAATCTTTTACTTTTCTATTCATTTTAATTCTTTTAAATTCAATTATCCAATACCCCCTCGTTCTAAATTCACAATTGGTTTTTAAAGTGAGAACCTAAAACCAACCTTATCAGTAGTTTCTTAATTGATTCTTAACAATTAAAAAAAAAAAGAAAAATAATTAAAACTTAAGAGAAAGAAGAAAGAGAAACGAAAAAATCTCTTAGCTAAGAGACATAATAACAAACTAAGAGACACTTTATAATCCAGTTATTGGTTTATTTAACTGTAGAATTAAAATATTAGTATTTTTATCTCTTAAGAGATTTTTATTATATACCCATGATAATGATGCTCTAAATCAGTAGAAAGTGCATAAAATAATGGTATAATAGTCAATTATCAGAAAATACTAAGATAACAAAGGGCTCTCGAAAAAGGCAAACGTGGCAAGTATGAGGGCATAATGGTCAATTACCAGAACAAAGTCAGGTTAGGTTTAGGATTTCCTTAATCTATGACGGTCTCTGTCCCTATAAATACGAGACTAGGCGTAAGAAATCACGAGTTCCTGTTTAACCTCAAACAGACAAACACTAATCTCTCTCTCTTCCTCTGTCTAGCTTTCTTATCAAATTAGTTATTTGTTTATCAATAAGACTAACCATGTCTGTAGTTGAGAATTTTTCTTCGGAACCAAAAGCCAAAAGACGAAAGATCGAACCAACGATCAACGAGTCCTCTTCATCGTTATCCTCTTCTAGTAGTTGTGGTCACTGGTACATCTGTCACGGAATCTGCATCGGCTGCAAATCGACTGTGAAAAAAAGCCAAGGCCGAGCATTCGATTATATTTTCGACGGTTTACAACTAAGCCACGAAGCTGTGGCGTTAACCAAGTGCTTTACAACGAAATTATCTTGTCTCAACGAGAAGAAGCTTCACCTTGTACTTGACTTGGACCACACGCTTCTCCATACTGTTATGGTTCCAAGTCTCTCCCAAGCAGAGAAGTATCTAATCGAAGAAGCGGGTTCAGCAACAAGGGATGATTTATGGAAGATCAAAGCCGTAGGAGATCCCATGGAATTTTTGACAAAGCTACGACCTTTTCTTCGCGACTTCTTGAAAGAAGCCAACGAGTTTTTCACCATGTATGTTTACACTAAGGGTAGTCGTGTATACGCTAAACAAGTCTTGGAGCTGATTGATCCAAAGAAACTTTATTTTGGAGATAGAGTGATAACAAAAACCGAGAGTCCTCATATGAAGACACTTGATTTCGTTTTGGCTGAGGAGCGTGGGGTGGTGATTGTGGATGATACGCGTAACGTTTGGCCTGATCACAAGAGTAACCTAGTGGATATAAGCAAGTACAGCTATTTCAGACTCAAAGGCCAAGACTCAATGCCTTACTCTGAGGAGAAGACAGACGAGAGTGAAAGCGAAGGTGGATTGGCGAATGTTTTGAAACTACTCAAGGAAGTTCACCAAAGATTCTTCAGAGTCGAGGAAGAATTGGAGTCGAAGGACGTTAGGTCGCTGCTTCAAGAAATAGACTTTGAACTCAACGTAGAATCTGTAGAATGATCTCTTTCTATCTTTTAAACACTGGAAATTTGTCATCTTATATTATATGTTTGACAAGAGAGTTTGACTACAGAAATTTAAACATATACGGTGAATGTGGATATTTCACTAGTTATTTAAAAGCTCAAACATACGTTGATTCAATCTTTGGAACACTCCTAGCAAATACAAAAACAACCAACATAGGAAATAACTTGTGTTTCTTCCTTTCTACGCCGCAGGATTCGGGTATACTTTCGGTTTTGGTTTCACTTCGATTTCATTCACGCTTCTTACAAAGATGGCCTCCGGTTCTTGCCTGCAAAACCTCTCACACAGAGACCCAATCAAAGAGAATTCTAACTTGAAACCAAATACAAAGAGATTACTATCCTTAAGTGTGCGGTTTTGTGACAAAGACAAAAAGGGTGCCTTTAAAGCATTAATTTGTTTGTGATAATCTCTGTAAGATTAAGGCACAGGGTTACTCTCTGCTATGTTATCTCAATAAGCAACCAATCAAACCAATGCACAAATCATCAGAGATTTCAAAGACATACTATTCTAAAACTTCAAAGGATTAGAAAGGGAACAAGTTACTTACGATTTCTCTCCCTCTTCAAATGTGTAACTTGAAGCAACAGCCAGCAGCTGACCATCTCGACTGAATGACAGTGCCGAGATACTCGTTGGATACTTTGAGTACTACAAAAGGAACAAGGAGGCAAATAAATTTTGTGCCACACTAACATTGAAAGAATAATAACCAAAAGATCTTGCTCATTACTAACCTGATATAGCCTCTTCTTGTTGTTACCATCCCAAATGTTGACGAAACCATCACAGCCTCCAGTTGCAAAGGTGCCATAGCTGCAATTAAAAATCTCAGATGATTACACAGGAAAGTAGCTATACAGGAGATATTTCTCAGCATTGTATTTTTCCCATTAGTTCTCAGACAAAGCATAAGCTAACATATTGTCTAATTACAGAAACTGTTTACAGACACAGCATATTAGCATTAGTTCATTTGCTCTTATATCCCATAAGTTCTCAGACCAAGCATCCAAGCAGCTTTCCAAGTCGATTTGTTCTCTTCATCATTAGAATTTCATCTTTAACATATCAATCAGCAGACAAGGGCTGAACAACTTTACACGAAAATATTTTTCCTACTTTCTTATTTAGTTGGAGTATTATCTTAACCTTCTTGTGTTTTGAAAAAGTAGTAAATATAGAAATCTATGAAACAGTTGGGCTCCTTCTAAGACAAGAACTCACATTGGATGGAAGGCAATGGAATTTACAGGGTAAACAATGTCCCTTCCAGCCTCTGATTTCCGATGACATTTGAAAGCATATCTGAGAATAAGTTCAAATACATTTGTCAGTCAAAGTCATGGAAAAGAGAAAAGAAGAACACAAGGAATATACTTTTTAGCTTGAGCAGCCTCTGACAGATCAAAAAACTCCATTGCAACCCTTCCTTCAACAGAGCTAAGAGCATAGCCTGTAAATTTTCAATTTCCGAAATTCATTGGTATGGAAGAAGAGGAACTGAGAGTATACTTTGGAATTGGAAGAAAAAATTAGCAAGGACAGAAACAATATGTCAGTCATCTAACCTGTTCCATTAGGATAACAACGCACACATCTCGTCTGGTATTTCAGTGAAGACTCCCTTCTTTGCTCAGGCTGAGACATATTTCTGAGATCATAGATGTTTACATGCCTTCCTGCTGTAGCCACTACCAAACGATGTCCAACAAGAGACATAGAGTAAACACGTTCTGGTTGCAAATATGTTCCCACTTGGGTGCGTTCAGGCCCACTAGCGCCTCTTGGATCCCAACATTTAACTGTTTTATCCCAAGATCCAGTGATCACTTGTCCTGTAACATCACAAAATAAACATAATGTGTAAAAAAACAAAATGCTGAAATCAAAATATCTGAGTTCCAGATATAGTTACATTACAAAAGATTAGGGAACAAAGTTCACTGTCCAAGACAGCTAAGGTATTAAATCATCCATCATCAGAGTCATATAACAAAAACTGGTTAGCTATGAGTTTTCTAGAACTTAAAAGCACCAGAAATCGTCAGTGTTGAAGTTCAAACTAGCATAAAGAGTACCACTCTACCTACCCGCAGCGTAAGAATACTCAACACATCGCACTGCTTTGTCATGTGTCCCCAAAATGTCCTCTTTGCCGACATTGAATACAATCCTGCAGTATAACCAGATGAAACCTTATAAATTAAGGAAATTATACAACGGATTCAAGGCATTTGCTAAATGTAGAAAGATTCCATAGCCGTCACAGTGACAAAATATGAAGAAAAAATCGCAGTAAAATCAACAACTTCTGAGCAGCCAATGTTAAATTAGCCTGAGGGGAAACATTATTATGCCAACAGTCTCTTCACATGACTGAGAGAAAAGAGAGACAATACCGTCGGACTTTGTAATCAGCGCCAACACTGAAGCCGGAGAAGTCATCGTGAAAACAGCAATCGAGTACTGCTCCGCCATGTAAGAACTCTCCTTTCAACGAATTGGTGCTCACATCATACAATCTCACACGCTTAGATTCAACAAACGCAGAACAACAGAAAAAAAAACTTCAGATGAAGGAAAGAGAGGACTCGAATCAAATCAGTCAAAGAGCAAATGAGGTGTTTCACTAACCTTATCCCATGAAGAAACGAGGAGATGATCACTGTTATTAGAAAATCGGAGATTAGAAATGCCGTCGGACGGCGGATTCGAGAGCTCACGACCGGCGGACGGAGTCACAGTCGTCATTTTTCCCGTTGAAGATCACAAATGCTAGGGTTTTCTACTTTCTAGGTTTAGTGAGAGAGAGATTCAAAAGTAGAGTGGTTTAAATTTTGAATTCAAATTGCAGAAGTACAAGGGTCGATTAGATCTACTCTACATATCCAAACAGAAAAACTAATTTTATTTTATTTGAATTCGAATTAGCGAAATGGTCGAAACTTCAATGATCCAAAATGAATCATGTAAAACACGAGTTCAACGAAGATGGGCCGTTAGATGTCTGATACGGACTTACATATTTCGAGATGATTGGGCTAATAAAGCCCATATTATACAGAACCTTGCAAGCCCAAAAAGGTAAGAAGAGTATAGAATCTGAATGAGAGAAAACGTCTAAAACTGCGTTTCCTGAGAAGATGTTGTCTGCGCAATCGAAGTGACACGTGTATAAATTGCCACGTGACGTCTCCGCCAACGCGTTTGGATAAATTACGTCCACTTTTTTTGCTTGTTGGGTATAACAACAAAAGTGACATGGGCCTTACAAGTGGTAACGGAACTCCCACGTGTCCTATAATCACGCCCCGTTTTAGTTACTAATACGGTACGCCATGCCTCACCCAATTTTTACCTCACCTACACTCAACTCCACTGAAGTTAGCTCAACATTCTTTTTTTCTTTTCTGAAAACAAAAATTCCGATTTGTTTCTTTCCGTTAATTTATTCCCTACGTATTTTTCGGGTAGAATCCAGGTGTTTTATTAAACGAATCTTATCGATTTATTTGCTATAGATTAGCATGGGAAGAGTGATTAATAAATAATTAAGATAAGATCATGATTCATGATAAGAGATAATAAATTTAAAAAAATCTAGAAAATTTGATAAATCTTCAAGAAGATTAGTACCAAAAAAAAACGTAATTAGGCGTGTACGCGTTTGGTTTAAGGCGTGACCCACACGACTCGTGGCGCGTAGCTAACACATAAGTCAGCTCCACGGGAAAGGTATGCTTCTTTTTTTAATTGTTTAATATAAGCTAAAATCTATTTGCGGGTTTACCAATTTGTTACTTTTCTGGTTATTGACTTTGAACCGGTCTCTCACTCTTTGATGACCAAAACTTATTAGGTCAGCCGTGACCAAAAACAACCCGGTATTTTACAGTAAATTTCTCTTTATTCCTTTTGGTCAAATTTGGTTTACCATTGCTGGTTTGGTACTTACTTTTAAGTGATTATTTCCATAAATCTCTCAAAATTAGATAACAAAATATATATGATTTGATAAGTCTAAAATAATTTTCTATCAGATATATATCTGACACATATCTAAAGCTAAATATGCTATAGATAATATATTATCAAAAAATGCTTTAAAATAAGAATACTAATAAAATCATATTTGTTGATACTATAATCCAATTTAAACATTGTGAAATTTTCTTCCATGTTTACACTATAGTGTTAGGTTTCTTATAGAGAGTATATTGACAAAAAAAAAGAAGATAAAAATTTGACCGACTTAAAAACACATCTGCCACGTGGTTTCCATATAAAAACAACAAGTCCAAAACATTTCTTAAGCACTTCACTCTCTAATTTCCTTCTCTCTATCTCTCACCATATTCGCGATTAAAAACTCTCAACTTTTCTCTCAAATTTCTGATCCTTTGATCCAACAGTTAGAAGAAGATTCATCTGATCATGGCCCTCGAAGCGATGAACACTCCAACTTCTTCTTTCACCAGAATCGAAACGAAAGAAGATTTGATGAACGACGCCGTTTTCATTGAGCCGTGGCTTAAACGCAAACGCTCCAAACGTCAGCGTTCTCACAGCCCTTCTTCGTCTTCTTCCTCACCGCCTCGATCTCGACCCAAATCCCAGAATCAAGATCTTACGGAAGAAGAGTATCTCGCTCTTTGTCTCCTCATGCTCGCTAAAGATCAACCGTCGCAAACGCGATTTCATCAACAGTCGCAATCGTTAACGCCGCCGCCAGAATCAAAGAACCTTCCGTACAAGTGTAACGTCTGTGAAAAAGCGTTTCCTTCCTATCAGGCTTTAGGCGGTCACAAAGCAAGTCACCGAATCAAACCACCAACCGTAATCTCAACAACCGCCGATGATTCAACAGCTCCGACCATCTCCATCGTCGCCGGAGAAAAACATCCGATTGCTGCCTCCGGAAAGATCCACGAGTGTTCAATCTGTCATAAAGTGTTTCCGACGGGTCAAGCTTTAGGCGGTCACAAACGTTGTCACTACGAAGGCAACCTCGGCGGCGGAGGAGGAGGAGGAAGCAAATCAATCAGTCACAGTGGAAGCGTGTCGAGCACGGTATCGGAAGAAAGGAGCCACCGTGGATTCATCGATCTAAACCTACCGGCGTTACCTGAACTCAGCCTTCATCACAATCCAATCGTCGACGAAGAGATCTTGAGTCCGTTGACCGGTAAAAAACCGCTTTTGTTGACCGATCACGACCAAGTCATCAAGAAAGAAGATTTATCTTTAAAAATCTAATACTCGACTATTAATTCTTGTGTGATTTTTTTCGTTACAACCATAGTTTCATTTTCATTTTTTTAGTTACAAATTTTTAATTGTTCTGATTTGGATTGAATATTGGTATATTGTTAGGGGTTGATACAAAAATTTGATGATTGATTAAGTCAGAATTTCTTATTTATTTTGGTAACTAATCTCTTGATCAGTCCACTCTGTATAAATATTGCGTGGCATTATGTGTGGGAACACAGAGCAGAAATAGTTGGGGAAACGAGAATCCTTCCATGTGGGATTCGTTGCCTTCATTAGTATTTAGCACATGTATTATTTAATCTGGTCCATAAATAACAATTTACAATTTTCAGAAAACTGTTTTTATATTCTTTGTCATACCTTCCGATATGGTTATTGGCCACTAAAACTATAGTGTATAGCCTTAGCTTCTTTTCTTTATTCGTATTAAATCATAAATTAATTGCACATGCTTGTTAGCAACAATGCATGCATCATTACTTAATTTTGTTAGAAATTGATTATATCGAATCATTAATACAGATGTGACCACGAACCTGGGTATTGGTTCTTAGGTTTGTGCTTAAAAACATTAATTAGAGCCTAACTTCTACCATCTAATTTATTTAGTGTAGCGTTGTTAGTTTGATTTTAGGAAGTTAATTGTTTTTTTCAAGTTATCACTCTAATTAATTGATAGTGTACCAAACATATATTCGTTTTCTGTTTTGCTTTGTTAAAAGAAATGATCAAGAGGAAAGAAGACTAAACCAGAAAACTAGAAAGTGTATTGGCTCGTGTACGGTTCTACCTAATCTTACTAATCAGGAACAAAACACGTTATTAAGTATAGGTCATTATTAATACGCGTCGCAAATGTAAAAGAACCACATAGGTTTTCGTTGAAGTCTATGTTCTCCAACATTACTTAATTTTCACCAAAAAGCATATTCTAATTAAGTATAAAGTGATTGCTATTTTGGTTTGGCGGTGCTGAGATATCTTACACCAAAAGAACACTACTATACTATTTTTGTTTGATTGAAATAATAATTAATCTGGAAATAATAAATAATTTGTAAATACTAGTGAACCCAAAAATGGAATAAAAGAGAGCTAGAGTTAAGAATTTACGTGTATGACAAGTATAAAAAGGCTAGGAGGTAGTGATTTTAGACTTCATATTGATCAAGATTTTCAGGAGTACTAAACAATATTATCAATTGAATCCATTCCATTCGTGTCGTTTTGCATATAAACTGTGATGTTCTTGGCGTGTTGCCAATTATAATCTTATCCAAACATTATTTTTTGTTCTTATTTTCTTTTATTAAAAAAAGAATCGATCCTTGGTCACCAAGTCTTTGTGTCTCTGTTGGTTGTGTACTTAAAAACAAATAAAAAGAATGACGTCACTTGTCTTATTCTTTTAGCACACAATGACACAATCACGTACTAAAGACGCATTGATGCGGGCACATAAAAACGACAAGAAGTGTACACACAAAAGGAAGGAACGCGACACATGGGAAATAAGAAACAGCAAGAAATCCAACTCTAAATAAGAGAGATTGATATCTTCATTATGTACATTTTTTTTCTTCATTTGAGAACAAAAGTCAATGATCTATTTAGAAGCTTTTTCTGTATACAATTAAACTAAATTCATAGGTAAAACTAAACACCACATTCTATTCTTTCACCTTTCTTCTGTAATTCTCCAATGCAGGAACTTACATTTAAAAAACGTTGAATCCGGAGTGCAGTGAAACAGATATCTCGAGACAGCACACCTTGATCCGGTTGAAAACGATAAAGGCGGTTTTGAGATTCCGAGAGAAGGCCGTGGGAATGTAAAACGTTGTTAGAAACCATTCAGGTTGTGAAGTGGCGTGAGTAGTCGTGTAAACGCAGAGGAGATCAGTTTCTACAGTTGTGAAGTCAGGTTGGTTTATAGCCGGCTAAGTTGTATTATGTGCGTCTTCATGCTGCAGTCCGTAACCTAGCAAGAGGCATGCTTTTGCTTATAAAAGCTGAGCAGGAGGAAAAGGCAAAAGCAGAAAGCAGAGAGAGCATTCAAACCTGCATTGCTGCTACTCTTGTTAAGAATCCTTGACACTGTTCGAGCAAAACCTCTTCTTTTCCAGTGATATTCACCATTTCTGCCATTACTGAATTCATTTCCTCCACCTACCAATGACAGAAAAACAAAATGCACCCAGATAAGAGGATTCAAAGTATGGTTCAGAAAACACAAGCAATTCATATAGAAACAAATCTAGACAAGTACATTGTCAGACAACCGGGTTCTCTGAACAGAGCTAAAACCGGCTTTGTACCAGCAACTAAAACTCTGAGTTTCAACTTTCTATCTTACAATAACCACTATGACAAAGGTGGCAAGGAGACAAGTATTTGTATGCCTTTCTGTATTATCATGGTCATGGAGATACTTCTGCAGTACGTCGTAGCTATATATTGCATTCTAATATTCTATTCTCCGACGCAAAACAGAAATGGCACAGAAGAGCAATGAGAGGATAAGCTTCCTTAGTCAACATTCACGTTATAATCACCGAGACAAGGTATTTACCTTCGATGTAAGTGAGAATATTGAAGACACCATAGCGTGCATGACATCAACCGCTGAACTAACAGCATGCTTGAGATCTTGAATATCAACCTAACAACACAAAAATCATTTAAACGCATTCAGAAAAAAGAATCTAATGTTCACTACTTAAGGATACAAAATAAGACAAAACAAACATATCACGGTCAGGCGAAGAAGCACTCACCACGGCTTTACCACTAACTGGAAGACGAAGTGTGCTGGCTTTCAAGGCTTCAGTTGCTCCTGACAAAGAATTTGAGTGATTTCTGTCCAAAAGAGACCATTCTTCTAGATAACACATCTACAATTCCCAAATACAATTATTTCGTCAGTCTCAAAAAGGTTACAACATTTTAAAAAACATTTCTATGAATGTCATTTTTTTTTCTATGAATATGTCATAATCTCTCTTTTTTACAAGTGAATGTCAGCAATTAAAAAAACTTTTGAATTTTGAAATAAATATGCTTTCATGTTTCTTAACGTGCTTCCTTGTCTAAGATTCAGAATGCCATGAGATGATGATTTTAAGCAATCAAGATAATAACTTCCACAGAAGCAGAACTAAGAAAAATGTACCACATTCACTTGTAAGATCGTAACGGTGCAGTTATCATTTGGCAGTACTTAATTGTATTCAATTTACTTTTCCATTATAACAAGAAGTTTTTTTAGAAATACTAAGCCACATTCCTGAAGATACTTGTTTAGTCTCAAAACTTGAATGGTGCCACTAAATTTAAGCTAAGAATATAAACATGAAAAAGTTTCTTGTTCAAAGAATTAAAATTATGAAGTTGCTAGAAGTTCATATTCTCACCTGCTCCTTCAAGATGGAAGCTAGTTTCAGTTTCTGCCTCATCAAGAGCAACTTGATCCGTTTCAGAGTGACAGAATGGCGCAATTCCGAGATTGATACCCATGCATTCCACAGGATTTTCTGTCAAGAAAAGAAAAAATGAGTTCACCAGAATGTGTCTAGTTTATTGGACAAAATCAATAACTCAACTTTCTAAAAGAGTATCCTATCATAACGATATCTAGACTTCATAACTGTGTTAATGCTTACTCCATTCATATTTTCATCTATGTCATCACATCAGCATCAGGCAAAAGTTAGCATGCAGCACAATCCAAAACGTAGAAACTAAATTAAACACTATTCTAGGTCCAAGAGGCTTAGCATCAGATCTCCTCTTACCAGAGAAGTATTAATAAGTCTTCCCTGTTGGTAAAATACAAATCGTGTTTCTAGCATTATCACGAAAGAAATGCGTACTTTAGAGGCTTAAGCATTTGCATTGCATCAGTGGCTAAAAGTAAAATACCAATAATGATTTTCCTAAGTCTGCTGCAGTGGCTAACTAAAGACAATTACAATCAGCAGGCACACACATGACACAATCATAAACTCAATTATTAAGCATTAATGCGGTAATCTAAAAGAAAGGATACCTCTGCACTCAGTCTTTGTACCATGAGAGTGGAGTCTGCCCTCGCATTGGCAAACCGCCACTGCAGATCACGGTTATACAGAAGCCTCAACAAGTGGGCATCCATAACACGATCCTCCCCAATTTTACCCCTCCTAATATCAGCAGAGAAACAAAGAATTGAAGGCAAGGTGCGGTTATAAGCATTCATTTGTTCAGAAACTCCATTTCTCACTCGAGAAGGACTAGATGATGTCCTAGCTGGAGCTGATGTAGCTGTTGCCCAAAGCTTACTTGGTGAAGCAGGGCGAGTAGCACCCCTTATTGGAGAAGTCATACCACGAGGAGATGATGTCAACGGACTATCACTAGAGAACCGTTTCGATTGACTGAACTTTGATGAGATACTACTGATTCTCGAACTTGGGCTAGAACATTGAGGTGAGCCAGGATCCTGCATCCGCCTTAACCTGCTATTAGTCTCTTGCCAGAATTTAGTAGAAGCCATACCATTACGCGGCAAGCTCCTTGTTTTAGAAACCTCACCAGAACCACATTCATGCGCACCATTAGTACTACCAGATGAAACACTATCAGTATCAGATGCAGTAAAGTCACACGAAACGCTAGAAGCCAATCTTGGATGTGTGCTTTGTCTTGCCTTGTTCTCATCTCTCATTTCCAACATTCCATCACCTCCTACAAAACCTAAATTCAATCTCCCATCACCAGAAACCCTAGAACTCTGCGAATGCTGCAACATTGACCTTCCCACAAAGCCAGATCCAAGCTTCCTCCCATCATCACTGTCAGAATCCACGCTTCTAGAAAGCGAATTCGGCACAACAGATTCAGAACTTCCCCTCCGAGAAGCACCAGGCCACAGTTGCTGATCCACCGGCTTTGAATTCTCCCGCTGATCTCGAACAGGTGTCGCTCTCCGCCGCTCCGGAGTACATTTCCGGTGAGAAACCGGCGTGGCAGTCTCCTTCTTCTTACTAATCGGAAACGAAAACGCCTCTCCTTGAAAGGAAACAGATAAACTCCTCGTAGAAGTGATAAGCATCTTCGTCGCCGCCGACATTTCCGTTCGGGTGTCAGAAACTGCCGACGGACGACGACGGTCCACCGATTGAGACCGTTTAGGTAACGAGGAAGGCGTATAAACCAAATTAGAAGCAGAATTCGTCGTGCGAGAGAGCAAAGGGGAAGGATATCGCTTACTAGACCTCAGTATCACAGACGAAGAAGACGAAGTCGAAGTAGATGTAGCAGTGGTCGTCGTCGTCGTCGTGGAATGTGAAGGAGAAGGGGATAAGTAGCGTGAGGGGACATTTTTAGCAGCTCTAGGTCTTCGTTGTAGTCCGCCATTGTTAGCTGTGAGCTGAGGTTTGTCTTGCCGATCTCGAGGTGGAGGATTCTTAGAGTCGGTGTTGGAAATTGCTGCTCCTTGAGGAATCGCAGCCACCATTATCTACGAGAAATGTCTCGCTGCTTCGTCTTCTTCTTCGTCTTGTTGTTCTTCGAGATCTTCACAGTGCATTACAGAGATTTGGCAGTTGCTTCTCCTCACTCTAACTTAGAGCAAATAAATTCTGCAAATCCAAAGTGAATTTTGTTCAGAGAGGATTTTGCATATTTGTCTTTGCTTCAGAGCGAAGAGAGAGAGATGTGAGAATTGAAGAAAGGGTGGGGTTTCTGGATTTGGGGTATTCTGATGAGCTCATCTTTTTTAATTTTCGCTTTTTCGGAGGTTTGATGAACTTTTGCATTAACTCTGTTTTCATTGGCTAATTAAGCTGAATTTAAATTACCTAATTTATTTGCTTTTTAGCCAATTAAAGAGAAATCCGAAAATAACGACATTAATAATGAGCCATGACTTTATATGATAAGCTCTCGGTATTAAAACTGTAAAAAATTTACGAATTTTAAAATCAGAACTTTGCAGAGTTGAAATTATGCTTTGTGATTTCTACTAAACTAGCTTGTCGATGTGCTGTTATCCAAAATTTTTAAAGTATGATAATGTATTAATGTGACTAAGTGATAACAAAAATTATAAGCTGTGATGCATTTGGAGGAGGTTAACATGTTTTTTTTATATTCGTTCTTATGAAAGACCACAGCGATTTTCTACTCTTTGGTCGATGAAGAAACTCACATTAGCTTATATTTGCCATGGCTAAGGACCAGAGCACCAATCTCAGTTTCTGCATTATTTTCCAGAATGTGAAGAAAAGAATGGTGGGTTACTAAAATGTTGTGCATGTAGCAGGAACCATCATATTAATGGAATAGAATGAAACCAGCACCGACCATTTCAAGGTATCTTCTTAGAATTAGGCCACTAAATGAAAGCCCACAACAAAAACAACCCTTTTCATTTGAATTTTTCAAAATTAGTTCACCACTAAACATTTAAAAAGTTTGCAACAGAGATAAACGTAACTAGCTAGGGTACTGTTTCCGTGATCAGATAAGCAATTCTTACACACGAACTATATACAATAACAGACAGGAGAAAATCTGTTATTCTTCTTGGATCCTAAAGAAGACTAGTTAATCAAGAAAGTCTCTTTGTCTGTCATCGACAATTCATCACAAGGTCTTTTGTGCTTTGAGGCATTTAACTTCAAACAGAGAAAATTTTATACCCTTGCAATATTTGAGGTTAGTGCTTATCATAAAGGCGGATCCAAATGAAGGCAAATCTTTAGAATCTAAATGTAATGCATGTTTGTTCTAAATGACTGACTACTAAACAAGAAAATCCAAAGAGTTAATATATGAATTAAAAAAGAGATGCAAGAAACTAAACAAAAAACCATCCTTGTAGAGACCGGGCCTACTTGGAATATAAGAGTACACAAATGGCCAAGATGTAGTAGATTCTCCGAGATACACTTCTTTGTAGTATCCATCCTTTCCAATCATATAAGCTGTGAAGTTGGTCCAATCTTCTCTGTCTTTACAGAAAACCAATGCTACTTTCTTCTTCTCGTCCACGAATAAGCTCACATCTATATTCCTCAATCTTTCATTGAACACTGACCTATCCAGTTTCAAGAAGTAGCTCCACGACACCGCGTTGGGTCAATCTTAGTTGTAATCCATATCTCCATCTCACATGCATTCGACCTCTTAAATAACACTACACGCTTTTCTTCTCTAACAGAAGATAGAGTCACAGCATCGTCAGGATAAGATTCAAACGGCAGATGCATGTTCGGTCCAAAACTCTCGTTTGTAAAAATCAAAGCAAAGTGAAACATTTGTCATCACTCCTTCCAATCTTTCCTGAGCAACAAAGTAATTGTTACCCTTCACGGACACGCCCCGAAAACTATAGTTTAGTATATACCAGTACCAGGAGTGACATCAAGAACCGTTCATATGTTACACTTAAGATCGAAGATTTCGTACTTAAGAACTCGTTGCGCAACATTGTGATCGTAATAAATAAATACCTCGATATTTTGTGGTTACGGTTGTTGTCGTATCCAAGAGCATACCTTTCTAGTCTGTGGTAACTACTTCTTGGTTTGATCCACCTCGAGGCTAGTGCTGTCCTTAGTGACGCATAGCAACAAGCCATCGCAGTGAAAGACGTTCGTTAACAAATGAATTACATACTCTTTTATAGATGGATCTACCAAGTCTTTGTGGTCATGGATTCCATGGAGGTTGACGCTCATTAAACAAGCCCTAAAATCATTCAACATGATCACCAGATGCTTTACCACAATGCTTCTTTGTAAAGCTTGGTTCCTTAGATAAAACGTTCCACTTTTTAATAAATATCATGAAAAAAGCTGTTGTTGCTACTGAATTAAAATTAGTAATGGGATTCTCGATTGAGTTTTTTCTTTAAGCTAAGAAATTTTCTGGAACTGAAACGAGAAGCATTTTTTGCTCTGTTCCAAGACAGAGCAGGCACAACATTTGTTTTTCTTATTTAATTCAACACTTGCTATGTTTCACTTAGGAGGCTAATATAGTTTTCAGCAGTCTTTTTGTAAGAGCTAAGAGACTATGTTATTTGACATATGACCCTGTTCGGCACTTGGTTGGCAGCGACTACAAAATAGATATCGACTGAGTTTAAATCATTAAATGAGTCGCCGCAAAAGCGATCCTTTTTTTTGTAACGTGACACCCTCTCTTTGTCTTAGGACACCTCCATCATATGAATTGTCTGTCTTTTTTAAAAGAATTGACTAAGAAGAAAGTAACAAAAGGTTATTGGGAATTTGAAGGACTCTTCTAAGCAATGTGGCTACCAATAAATGCCAACAAGAAACAATTATTTCGAGAATCAAGTTTTTGTCTCATCAACTAATTAAATCAGTAATTTATAAGAATGAAAAGCCAAAAAGAGTAAATGAATGAAAAGAAAATGCAAGAAACAAATAACATTCTGGTAGATTTAATACTCGACATTACTCAGACTTGCACACAACTTGGAACATAAGAGCACATAGATGGACACCAGTTAGATTCTCCGAGATCCACTTCTTTGTAGTATCCATCCTCTCCAATCATGTATGTCTTGTTGTTGATGCCTTTTTCTTTTTCTCTGTTTATACAAAAAAGCACTGCTACTTTCTCTTCCACGTCAACGAAGAAACTGCCACCAGATATATCAACCTTGAAATCAAATTTTAAGAAGTAGCTCCACGACACTGCATTGGGCTCAATCTTTGTTGTAATCCATATCTTCGTCTCATATGCATCACACCTCTTACATAACACTGCAAGCTGCTCTTCTTGAACAGTAGATAGAACTAGAGAAGTTTGATTATAACATTGGAATGGAAGAGGGAGAAGCGGTCCAAATCTCTCATTTGTAAAATCAAAACAGAGTAAAAATTCTTGAAACCCTACTTCTTCCACTTCCATTTTTTTATAAGCAATAAAGTAAGTATTTCCTTTCAGAGACAGACATTCATCACGCGATATCTGCCAATCGGTAGGGAAACTAAGAACTATCCATGATTTAGACAAAAAACTGTAGATTTCATACTCAATGCGGCCAAACATAGGGGAATAAACCACTAAAATTTTGTGGTTTTTGTCCTTGTCGTAGCCCAAACAATACCAATCATATATGTAGAATTTGTCGATGGGTTGGATGCACCTGGTTTGTGCCAAATACGGGTTCCATACCACGAGCCTAGTATTATCCTCATTGGTGATGCATAACAATAAACCATCACAATGAAACACTTTAAATATCTGGTCTTGATTAAGTTCACCTATTTGCTTTATAAAAGGATCTTCCAAGTCTTTATTGTCACGAGGTCCATGGAGATTTACGCTCATTAAAGAAGCCCTACTACCACTCGTCATGATCGCCAGAAACTCGTTGTCTCGTTTACCACCATACTTCTTTGAAAAGCTCGGATCATTCAATAAATCCTTCCATCGTTTGCAAGTAGATTTCACTGCTCTCAGAGATGTTATTGGAACCCTAGAGAGAATCTCCTCTAACAAATCCTGCGAGATATCGGACATCATAGTCATACACATAGAGAATTAGGGTTATTAACGAACAAGCTTGTGATATAAATTAGGGACTTCTAACTTTCACCCTTGCCCACTCTTATAAATATATAGAAAAATACCGTAACTAAATTTTACCGACATAAAAAAAAAAACTTTTACCGCCATACGCAAAAAAAAGAAGGAAATACTATTGCTACAATATTAGTCAAATGGAATTCATTTCCAAAACAGAGCAAGCGCCAAGCACATCAACAAGTTGTGTTTCTTTTTCATTCCTAGTTCTAACACTTATATTGTTCAAAACCTCTAACACCTAGGAGGTTAATATATTTTCCAGCAGTATACTGCTACTACTTTCTTTCTAACTAAATCTCTTAACATGATTGACTATTATTGTTCAAAGGACAATGACAAAAGAAAAAAGAAAAAACAGAGTAAGTGAATGAAAAGGAGATGATGCAAGAAAATGTTAAAGGACACAGATTATTGATCTCCTTGTTTCCTTTGGCTCCATAGGCGATTAGACATATATAGTACTACGACGACCTTTACAACAGCAAGAGAGAACATTCGACGATGTAATGCATGTGACTGGTCGGTTAGACCGGACAGTCTTCATGGAGCCAGTGAGCTGCTAAACCGAAAATGTACTTCACGTGACAATAAAAATATAATTAATTATTGTATAGACTAATGATATTTGTTTATCATGAAAACAAGGGAAGCAAAAGTTGACGAAGTCGTAGAGTGATGGGGTAGTAGTGGTGGAGCCATGTGGCGTCTTTACTTAACAAAACTAATGCAAGTCCAAGTCCTACGCCAATAACAACTATACAATGATATTTTTGATCAAACGTCATTTTCCAATCTTTGAATCTGAGATGATAACTTGTTCAGCTTAATCTTTCCAGTCAATTTCATCTCCTTCCAATTTTGAAGGGTTCATCAGAGAAAGAGAGAGCCATTCAGAGATCCATTGTACCAAGCTCACTTCGATCTACAGGTTAATTCTCTCGAACAGAACCACCCATTGATTAATTTGACACTCTGTTTTGCAATTCCTCTGACTTTTGAACAGAGACTTTCTAAAGTCTCTAAATTTTTGATGTTTTCTTAAGGAAAGGATTGATTTTTATTGAATCCATCCAAAATCTCTACTGAAAAGTATCTTTTTGTTTGTTTTTGACAGAATCACCGAGAGCTCTCTGTCTCTCTGTCGGTGATATTTGTTTGATGGGTGAAGAAGAGACAATCGTAAACGATGAAAACAGCTCTAAGCCAAAACCAAGTCCAAAGCTGACACTGTTGCCTCTGGTATTTCTCATCTTCTATGAAGTTTCTGGTGGACCTTTTGGTGTGGAGGATTCTGTGAAATCAGGTGGTGGTCCTCTCTTAGCCCTTTTAGGCTTCTTGATTTTCCCTCTGATTTGGAGTATACCCGAAGCTCTGGTCACAGCAGAACTCGCTACAAGCTTCCCTGAGAATGGTGGCTACGTGGTTTGGATCTCTTCAGCTTTTGGTCCATTTTGGGGATTCCAAGAAGGGTTTTGGAAATGGTTCAGTGGTGTTATGGACAATGCTTTATACCCTGTATTGTTTCTTGATTACTTGAAACATTCGTTCCCTGTTTTGGATCATGTAGCAGCTCGTGTTCCTGCTCTGTTGGTGATTACATTCTCACTGACGTATTTGAACTATAGAGGATTGCATATTGTTGGTTTTTCAGCTGTTGTGCTTGCGGTTTTCTCGCTCTGTCCTTTCGTTGTTATGGCTTTGCTTGCGGTTCCTAATATCAGGCCTAAGCGTTGGTTGTTTGTTGATACTCAGAAGATTAATTGGAGAGGCTACTTCAATACTATGTTTTGGAATCTGAACTATTGGGACAAAGCTAGTACTCTTGCAGGAGAAGTTGATAGACCCGGGAAGACGTTTCCAAAGGCTTTGTTTGGAGCGGTTTTGTTGGTCATGGGGTCATATTTGATTCCCCTCATGGCAGGGACTGGAGCTTTAAGCTCATCCACTTCTGGAGAATGGAGTGATGGGTATTTTGCTGAGGTTGGAATGCTTATTGGAGGTGTCTGGCTCAAGGGATGGATACAAGCTGCTGCTGCAATGTCTAATCTTGGATTGTTTGAAGCTGAAATGAGTAGTGATGCTTTTCAGCTTCTCGGTATGAGTGAGATTGGGATGCTCCCTGCATTTTTTGCTCAGAGGTCAGTTAGTTAATCCCCATGAGTGTGTTTTTGGTTATGCCCTTGAAAAATACTCGGTTGAACGTTGTTTGTGTTTGCAGGTCAAAGTATGGGACACCAACAATCAGTATTCTGTGCTCAGCTACAGGAGTCATATTCTTGTCATGGATGAGCTTTCAAGAGATCATAGAGTTTCTGAATTTCTTGTACGCATTAGGAATGCTTCTTGAGTTCGCAGCTTTTGTCAAACTAAGGATCAAGAAACCGGATCTTCACCGACCTTATAGAGTTCCCTTAAACACCTTTGGAGTTTCAATGCTGTGCCTGCCTCCTTCTTTGCTTGTCATTCTTGTGATGGTTTTGGCCGCCCCGAAGACATTTCTGATCAGCGGTGTGATCATAGTTCTTGGATTCTGCTTGTACCCATTCTTAACACTCGTTAAGGAGAAGCAGTGGGCGAGATTTATCCCGGAGGAAACAAGACCAGTTTCAGGAGTTTCATCAGAGTCACAGTTGGATGAAGAACATGGAGATGAGTCTGCTGCTAGCCTTCTCCCATGATCCCCACCAACAAAAGTGTGTGATTAATTTATTGCACAAGTCTTTAAAAGCGCATGGTAAGTCATGTACAGTTGTAATTAAGAATGAAATTTATTTATGTCTTGTTCAGCTTTGAATTATAGTACAGAAAACAGAACAAAAAGAGTGTAGAAGCAGGAGGGTTTGTACCTGAGTCAAGTGTCCAAACATGTATTGCTTATGGTTATAATTTGTAAAAACGTGAGTAAATTCATTCAATTTTTTGTTGATTTCTGCCCAAATTCTAATTCCAATTCTTGAGTTTAAAACAGTTGCACAGTCGCTTTAGGTTTCTTGCTTCGACATCTTCTCTGCTTCTCTTTGCTTATTGGACCTTTTGGAGTCATGTTTTTACTCTTTACCATATAATATGTTTCTGCAGCTTTTGGTTACTTACTTAAGGCAAAGACTCAATTAAAACCACAAATGGCTACATCACTCATTACTTGCTATTTTATGTAATGAATGTGATTCGAAACATCAAGCTCAAAATGATGACAAAAAGAATCTAATGTATATCTTGACGTTCTTGTAGAGTCTCTTTACAAAAATATGTGTCCTTATGCTAGCTCTTTTGGGAGGAAATTGTCTTGAGAGATAAAAACAATGTTAAGACTATATTTTTATAGGTTTTATGATAAGCGTAACATAAAAATCATATGATAAATCATTTATGCTTTTTCGTTTCTTTAGCTTTCTTGAACCATTTTTTTTTTTTTTTTTTTT
>Ga0041059_1001282_pt1 | contig 20063 bp, 20 predicted proteins | sample AraColnosormetaG_FD_56232 | JGI IMG/M metagenome (GOLD analysis project Ga0041059, IMG submission 56232) | Arabidopsis roots microbial communities from North Carolina, USA - Col MF nosort | ecosystem: Host-associated > Plants > Roots > Unclassified | place: USA: North Carolina | collected... | reverse complement strand
TTTCGGTCTATAAGTTTCTATTATATATCAAAGGAAGTACTTTTTTTTTTTTGATAAACCCTAAATATCAAAAGTACTTTTCGTTTTTGCCAAATATGTTTAATTACTTATTTTCGAGATGTTATCTTCCATTTTTTTCAGTATCATTGTAATCAATGATAATTATAACAAAATCACGATATGAAAAAAAATATTCCATTAATTGATGTAAAAAAAAAAGTCAAATATCATAACATTAAAATGTAACTTTCCCCTTATTTACTAACTAAAGCTCATGCATGCGTGGCGTGATATTATCTATTCAATTCCTTTTCTAAAAAGGTTTTCCTAGTCCTATTAGGATTAGGAAACAGAGGTTGCTATATAAATACTTGATTCGCTCGCGTTTATCTCAGTCACAAAATCCCTACTTCTTCGTAACAACTTACTAATATATAGGCAGCTTGGAGCTTATTCATTGGACGACGAACTCTTTTTCTTCATCTCTTTCTGTTTTCTTTTTCTCTTCTTTTGTTCTGAGAATAATGGGCCCAACATACAGAGCTTTGCCAGTAGGTATGAGGTTTCGTCCTTCAGATTTGGAGTTGGCTGTTTACTTTTTGATCAAGAAAGCTTTAGGACTTCCCATGAAAGCTCTTACTGTGCCCGACGAATGTAATGATATCTTCTCAACACATCCTCGCGACTTGCCTGGTGAGAATACTTTCTCCGATCCTTTTGACAAAACAGATTTGATAGAGTTTTTGAGTTTCTTGATTTAACTTTGGCTACTTCTTTCTTGCGTGACAAGCTTTATTTTGTGAACTTGTTTTTGCTCTGTTCTTTCAGGCTATGGAAGCGAAGAGCATTGGTACTTCTACTGCAAGAAACCCAAGAATCAAGTTACTAGAACGAAATCTTATAACCTCTGGATACCAACGGGAGAAAAAACTGATGTGTTAGATCCAAAGAAGAATGGCGGCGAATTAGTCGGTATCAAGCATTCGTTTACTTTCATTGAGAACGAAGAAGAAGAAGAATCTGATAACAAGAACGGCGATGAAGAAGAACCTCCACAATGCAATTGGTTCTTGGATGAAATCAGCCTCCCATTGACAGTTGTGGATACTGATTGGACTCTGTGTCATATCTTTTACGAGAAGGTTAAACCTGAATTTGGTAATTTGCATATAGTCGAATCTGAATCCGAATCCGAAGAAGAAGAAGAAGATGAAAGTGTTGATAAGCCTGCAGAGAGTTTGGATAGTGTTAAAGAGAAAGATGGAACTGTTCTTCCTCCACCTCCTGCTACACCTTAGCTTCTTCATGATATAGTGTTTTACTGTTAGTGTTGGTGGATTGTAGATTCTCTCAAAACCTGTCAACGTCCAAATCTTTATTACCTCTAGTTGCATACCTATTGTTTTAAAGATGCTTATTTCACTTCAATATATCGGTTAGGTTTTTTTTCTTTTTCTTTCCACAATATATCGATTAGGTTATGTGGCTCGAGAGACTCACTTGCTCGCTGATACAAAAGTTCCAGAACAAAGAGATCATCCCTCATCTAATGGCTCATGTTAGCAATTGTCCGCCTACCTTGCTAAATTGCGCTCCTACACCTAAAGAAAACTATTGATATGAGTCGTAGTAATAATCAATCGATCTCTCTATTCCAATAATTGTTAGGAGGGTCATAATATATAGAAGAAGATAGATGATATATGTTATATAATATGATATATTGATATGTCCAAAAATCAAATTGTTCAAAAGCCTTAATGAAAAAGAGAAAGAGATGTTTGACCAGCTTAAAAACTTCCGGTCAAACACCTAAAAACCTTTTTTCCGCCTTTGTCATAAATCTTTGACTTTTTGACTTTTTCCCTCTCAACATCTCTTTTCGAGATTTCACCACGTGTCAAACCTCTCATCTGAACCGTTCATCTTACACGCGTGAGATTATCTCATTTTCTCCTCCTCCGTCTTTCTGCTGTTTCTTCGATCTGTTTCTTTGACCAGAAAAACAAAAGCTTCAAACTTTTTAGCTTCTTCTTCTTCCTTCAATGTCGTTGAACACATCCCACGATACTTGACAAAATATCTCACTCTTTCGTCTCTCTGTTTTCGACTCGCAAACCATCGAAGCGCCGATTAATCTTAGAGGAATTTCTTCGTGATTAGGGTTTTGTTTAGTTCTATCTGGAGATATGATGAAAGCTTCGTTTGGAAGGTTAAGAAGATTCGCATTACCCAAAGCCGATGCGATTGATATAGGAGAGCTTTTTCCCACTGCACAAATTGAAGGTCTTGCTCGAGCCGCCAAGGTAAATTTTCCCTCTTTTCACTGATCTTCTCTCATGATTCTCTGAGATTTAGTTTTTTTTTTCTTTTCAAAATCGTGAGTTATTGATCACAAGATTGTAACTTGGATGAGTTTTTGTGGATAAAAATTTCCGATCAAAAATCACACCCTAATTGGAAATTTCAGGACTTTTACAGTTATAGAAGTTTGTTCATTAATTTCTACTTTTATAGACTTATCTTATGGAGAAATTTGGAATTGGTATTTATATCAGTTATGGTAAGAAATTGATATTGTAACTGATGCTAGTTGTTGATTGGTTGAACTAGAACTGGAAGATACATTTTATGACCTAAGCTTATTACTCAATTGTTTTCAGGATATGCAAGATATGAGAGAGGGTTATGATAGATTACTCGAAGTAGCTGCTGCTATGGCTAATAGCGCATATGGTAAATAAGCATTCAACCTTTATGAATCTCCACTTCTATAGCTTCATGTATGAATTTGGAAGGTTGATGTTGTCAAACATTGTGACTGTAAAGTGTACGGTTGCTTCATATAAGATGGGGCTTGCTATACCCGAGCTTTATTGGATTGAATTAGCTTTCATTCATATTGTTTCTAGCGGAGGTCTTCGATAATATTATCATTTTGCGAAATCTTCATTTTTAGTGTCTCTAGAATTTCCCATTAAGTACTTTCTTAACCTTGTGAGAAACCTTTGTTGATTCATATAAGAACATCAGTATATTGTCAGACCTCATCATTTTTTTTTTTTCTTTTGTTCGGTATAATCAGAGTTCTCTGAATCATTGGGGGAAATGGGCTCATGCTTGGAGCAAATCGCGCCTCATAATGATCAAGAAAGTGGTAAGATTTTGGGTATTTAGCTATCATGGACGTTTGTTTGTCCTGTTTCCATGCTGTAACATTGTTTCTTCTGCAGGTGGAATTCTTCTAATGTTAGGTAAAGTTCAGTTTGAGCTTAAGAAACTCGTCGACACTTATGTAAGTTGTATGTTGCAACTTTGTACTTTTCATGAAGCAATATGTATAATTATGAACAAAACTGAGGTAGTTCTTGTTTCATTCTTTTTTTTCTCCTTCAGCGTTCTCAAATATTCAAGACCATTACACGACCTTCAGAGTCACTTCTCAGTGACCTTAGAACTGTTGAGGTATGCCCTAGCTTTGGTCTTTTACAGTCAGAGATTATTTAAAAGCCGGAAAAGTTCACGGTTTGAGCAAGATTTAAAGCTAAAGTGAACAAAAAAGCACAACCTTAATAAAGACCGCTGATTTTGTCGTATTTCCTTTTCTTTTCCTCTCAGGATATGAAGCAACAATGTGAAGAAAAGAGGTCAGTGACTTTCTGCAATGTAGTTTTTTATTCTCTCGGTTTTGATTTGATAAAATCTTGCCTTAACCTCTGACTCTTACTTACAGAGACGTTGTTAAGCACATGCTAATGGAGCATGTGAAAGACAAGGTACAAGTTAAAGGCACTAAAGGGGAGAGACTTATTCGCCGTCAGCTAGAGACTGCTCGCGATGAGCTACAAGATGAGGCGACTCTGTGCATTTTCCGATTGAAATCTCTCAAGGAAGGGCAAGCTCGAAGTCTCCTCACACAAGCAGCCCGCCACCACACTGCTCAGGTACCTTCTGAATAAAATTACTATTCTATGTAAGAAACCTTCCTGCAATTTCTCAATCAATGTCGCTTATACTTTCTTATTTTTGCATAGATGCATATGTTCTTTGCTGGTCTGAAATCGCTTGAGGCAGTAGAGCAACACGTCAGAATTGCTGCAGATAGACAACACATCGACTGTGTGCTCTCTGATCCCGGGAACGAAATGGATTGTAGTGAGGATAATGATGATGATGACCGACTTGTTAATAGAGATGGAGAACTCAGTTTTGACTACATAACAAGTGAGCAGAGAGTAGAAGTTATATCTACACCTCATGGATCGATGAAGGTAATTTGGATTTTAAATTGAACCTGAATTGGGAAAGAACAAATTTATTCGTTAAAAAGTAAGCTCATGTACTGCCATTTCTGTATAGATGGATGACACAGATCTCTCGTTTCAACGCCCTTCACCTGCAGGATCAGCAACAGTATGTTCTTTTCTTGATTTTTATGTCAGATTTAACATTTCATGTCTTGAGAACTCTCAGTTAGTCAACTGTATGAGAACTGCATTGGCGATTCTGTGTTGAAGTCTATTCTCTGATGCAGGTAAATGCAGACCCTAGAGAAGAGCACTCAGTTTCAAACCGTGATCGCAGAACGAGCAGCCATTCAGCACCTCTGTTTCCGGATAAGAAAGCTGATTTAGCAGATAGATCGATGAGGCAGATGACTCCATCTGCAAATGCTTACATATTACCAACTCCCGTCGACTCAAAGTCCTCACCAATCTTCACAAAACCTGTCACCCAGACAAACCACAGTGCAAACTTATGGCATTCATCTCCACTAGAACCAATAAAAACCGCCCATAAAGATGCGGAAAGCAACCTCTATTCCCGTCTTCCCCGTCCTTCAGAACACGCATTTTCTGGACCACTCAAGCCATCCTCAACCCGTCTTCCAGTACCAGTTGCAGTTCAGGCTCAGTCATCTTCTCCCAGAATATCTCCTACCGCTTCACCGCCTCTTGCTTCTTCCCCACGAATCAACGAACTCCATGAGCTTCCAAGACCACCAGGTCAATTTGCACCGCCACGACGCTCGAAATCTCCTGGTTTGGTTGGTCATTCGGCTCCATTAACGGCTTGGAATCAAGAAAGAAGCAATGTAGTAGTGTCAACCAACATTGTAGCATCACCACTTCCGGTTCCACCGCTTGTTGTACCGAGAAGCTACTCGATACCTTCTAGAAACCAGAGAGCAATGGCCCAACAACCCTTGCCCGAGAGGAACCAAAACAGAGTAGCCTCTCCACCGCCTCTTCCGCTGACTCCAGCGTCTCTGATGAATCTCAGATCGCTGTCTCGGTCTCATGTCGGGGAAGTTGCTCAGAGCGGACTAATTAGAGGTAACGGAAACAAAACTAACTTACTGTATTTGTAACATATCTTTAATCATCAATGATTTTAAGACATGGTTTGTTTATATTAACGCAGGAGTAAAACTGACTGAACACTGACCTTGTAACGGTTGCGTTTGATCGAAACGTTAGTTGTAGAAACTAGAAAGAGACCCATAAGTAAATATAGAAGTCGATATTTTTGTATTTCGTTAGTTGTTGAATCTCCTAATTTGTTCTTAAGCCTCCGATATTTTGGATCTTTTTTATCCTTGCTTTGAAAGCAACGTCAACGGAAAAATTACTTTCTTACTTAACTCTGAGAAATACGATTAAAAATGAGAATTTAAAGGAAATGATACACTTTTAAATTCAAGAAATCGATAAACCTTACTATAATTATAACTTTTTGATCAAGAAAATAGATGGATATTTTCTTTCTAATTATGGATTTTGCTTTACACAAAGGGAAGTGAAAATGACAGTAACATGACCAGAATTTGGGTAGAGAGATAGGAAGACAAATACGTTTACCTTGTCACGTGAGCAACCCAAACTGGAAATCACGTGATGATTCTCACTAGCAAATGGGCCAAGGTTAGTAGGCCCATGTAGAGGATAAGTACCTAACTTCTATCTTCTCTCCTCTAATCTTCTTCTTTAGTTTGATTGATTTGATTTGAATTTTTGTATTCAAGAGCATTATTCTCTTTGATTGTGTATAATTTGCATCAAATATCCTAATTTAAAGTTTTGAGATCGTGATTTGTTGTGAATGGCGTGAAACTGTTGACGAATTGACAAATTTTTTTTTTTAATTTTTTGATATTTGTAACAAATCTTTTAATTTATTTTGCCGTTGGGGAAAAAAACGATAATTATGCCAAATGTTTCTAACACACTACAGTTTCCAGAAAATTAAAGGTTAAAAAAAAAGTTAAAAAAAAAGGAGAGCTATAGAAATGGTGATGCGATGTTGGGATTTGTTTATAAAGCCAAGAGACGAAGAAGAAGAGTTCTCGATCATATACATTCTATTCCTTTTTCATTTTTTCTCTTTCGAATCATTTCTTCTTCTTCGTATATATTCTTCTCCAATTCGTTCGAATTCAGTGGTGTCGATTTTTGGGGGTTTCTGTGAATAAACTTTGGATTGCGTATGAAACGTTTCATCCACAGATTATGTAATTGATTGCTCCATCGGTGCGTTTGATGATCGATTATTCTCGTTTTCTTTGATTTTGGTGTTGCTCTGATGATGATGATGATGATGAGATTATCTCTTGATTTGATTTTATATGATCACACAAAATGTTCTCTCCTGTGCGATCTCTCGTTCAGCTCGAAACCTTTTGGTTGATCTTCAATTTTAGGCGGAATTTGTGGTTTTGTGTGCTTAGAGATGTTTGCTTGAATCTTATACACTGAGAGCCTGTGAGAATCATTTTGGTTTATATATATAAACATCTCTTTACTTCTTTTGAATCACATCATCTGTTTGTTAATCTGTGCATTATTGAAGCTTATGTACTATGTTCTTCATTGATTCTTTAGCTTAAGATTGGTCCTAGTTTATATGATCATGATCTGTTTCATCATTTTTGTTACTTCTACAAATTTTGTTGTGGACTTGTAGTAGTGATGCAGCTCAATAATCTGCTAGCTAAGTTTTTTGGAATGTGTTGGATATGTTGTTGATTCTTCTTCTCCATTTTTGTTCATTTCAGGAGACTATCAGCTCTGTTTTCTCTATCCTCAACATATATGTTGCTCCAGAAATCGGTCACATAAATTTTATGTCTCATCTCTTTAATGTGGACATCAATGGATGAACTGTGGATGCCTGTAACTTATGCTTAGTTCTTTATTATCTAGATCAAATTGATTCAGTGGTAATCCGTCTTCTTGAAAGGATTTGGTAGGTAATTGGTTGGAGTAGTGTATCTCAGATTAGTATCGATAGAGAAGGTCTTTAAGAGCTCACAGGCAGCTATATAATTGAGTAAGTGATAAGGTCCTTTGAGCATTGGAATGGGTCTGCCACACACTGCTTCAAATGAGCAAGCCCATGAAGCTTTGTCTGCTCCAAGTTGCAGCCTTTCTCAAAGTCTGCCAGTAAATGCCACTTCCTGTGATTCAGACGGTATTAACAGAGGGAACGAAGGAAGTTTCCGCTTCTCTATTGGAGAGTCTGATAGGAAAACAGCAGTGGAATCGTTGGAGTTTAGAGATGACTTATGGAGATTCCATGACACTCGGTCTGTTACCTCATTACCTGCTCACGAACCGACTTATGCAATGGATAAGGTAAATTTGAGTCGAACTGAAGTTAGAAGGATAGTTGGTTTCGAATCAAATGAAGTTAGCTCAGTGAGTAATGAATACACAAGTATTACTGTTAATCGCACTGGTGGATCTAATGAGGTAGATATTATCGGTGGATCGTTAGTCAGGAAACGGGTAAGCTCTCCTCTGAATAAGCTTTTCCCTGAGAAATTTAGAGGCGACTCGCTTGATATCAGCCATAGCAACCAACCGATGACTTCTGCTGGTCTTCCTAAAGGATTTCACATTCCTGTTGGACAAGATCATAAAAAAGCCAATATCTCTGGGAGATTGCGTCTCTTCACCACTTCTAACTGCTCTGAATGGGGGAATGACACATCACACACGGGTAAACTTTCATCGACTGTTTTCACGGATGGTCCATTGCTTGACTCTAACGATCTGCAGCCTAGTCAAGATGTACATTGCTTATATTCACCAGTACATGAAACATTTCAAGTACCTAATAAGCCATTACCATGTCATAGAAATATATCTGTCTCTCCGCCACTTTCTCTGTCACCTCTTGGGCCAAGATTTTCTGAGAGGATGAAAGCTCTTCAAGGGGGCCTAAATGGGAATATTTTCGAAGATGATGTTTGTTTAAAGAATACTGGTGAAGAAGCAGAACTCAGGACTGGTCACAGATCGTTTGATGATACTAATGGTATCCAGAGAGCCTTTTCAATGGATAGAGCTATTGAATCAGTTCCTACATCTCCATGTAAAAGGTTTAGTAGAAGCTTGAGTGGACGTCCCATTCAAAGGTCATTGGTTGGTTCTTTTGAAGAGTCCCTCTTTTCAGGAAGATTATCTTATGGGCAAGCTAATCAGGTCTCACTCTACCAAAACCCATGAAACTCACAAAACCTCGAAGCAAAAACTCTTTGTTGTTAAAAACATTAAACATTTAAGATTTGACTCACTTACTCTCGTTTTGTTTTGTTCTTTGCAGAAGATCGACGGTTTTCTTGCCATTCTTAGTATAGCTGGTGGAAACATCTCTCCAAAATCACAGAAGCTTCCATTCTCAGTAACAAGTGTTGGTGATGATTGCTTCTTACTATACTATGCCTCCATAGATCTCTCTGGAGGATCATTGCCAAGCAAATTATGGGGTCAGAAATTGAAAACCAACCAAAACAAGTCTGATGCTCAGACCATTAATAAACGTCTTCGGATTCCTATGAAGGGTCGGATCCAACTGGTACCCACTTGTCTCTTTGCCTATTTTTCTTAAGAAAATTTCTCTTCATAATGTAATAAGATCACTGGATAACAAATTTATGATAGGAGCTTCTCTGTTTTGCAGGTTCTGAGTAACCCTGAAAAGACACCTCTACACACTTTCCTTTGTAACTATGACTTAACTGATATGCCACACGGTACAAAGGTAACATCAAAAACCTTCCTCCCCTTGTTTCATTCATTTGCTATCATCCCGTTTTAGATTTCGATTGTTGCTTGCGTTTACATACATTTAGTGTATATTTTTTCAATGAACCATTAGCCTTAAGCAAACTCGATTTTCAAAATTTACACAAAATCGGTTATGTACTAATTCAATATTTGATCGAATTCTTGTGTCATGGTCAGACCTTCCTGCGCCAAAAGGTTACTCTGGCCTCCTCTGTTCCGACCAAAGCCAAAAAATCTGCAAATAAAGGTAGTGAAGGATCCGAGTTAGTGGATGAATTGCATTCGCCGAATGAGTGTGGGAACAAGAATTGTCGTGAGACGTACAGAGAAACAGGACAACGCTGTTCAAAGTCTGGAGTCTTACGCTACGCACTTCATCTTAAATTTATTTGCCCTTTACGCAAGAAAGCCTCCAAATTAGGTCAGAAGAAAAGCTTGGATGCAGGAGATGATGGAGAGCGGAGATTCTATTTATATAATGAATTGAGAGTTGTGTTTCCTCAACGCCACACAGATTCTGATGAAGGAAAGGTATGTTAGAACAATTTGAGAAATTTATTCAAATTCATTTGGTATAGAGCTATTTGAACGCAAACGCAAAACGCTGATGTTGCTTTTGAAATTGCAGTTGAATGTGGAGTATCATTACCCAGAAAATCCAAGATACTTCGACGTGTAACCAATTGAATTTCTGCTTCCTAAACCGTTTTTCTGTTTTAGTTTTTGTTAGAAGAAAATAAAAGAATGTTGTACATAAAATAGAGAATAATCATATCTATATTGCCCATTAGCAGCTATAATGCTCCTTCAAGCAGCCATACTGTCTATGCTTCTTACCTATTAAAGCAAACCACAATGGGTTTCGCACTTTCTGCTGGAAGGAGAAAGCTTAAGTTATATATACCAACCATTTTTTACAATAACACACCCAAATCTACGTGTTTAATCACCACAGTTAAATAAGATATCTTGTAGATAGAGCTACAACACAGTAACTAAATTTAATGATTTCGGAGATCGAAGGTTGGGATTTGGGAAGAGAAACCATGAGTGAGGTAATAGAGGGACCTCGGCAAAATGTTTCTGTAAGGATCAGTTTCTCTTTTGATTTTCAAATAGTTCATACATCTTTCTACCTCAGACTTGACCTGCAAGTAAACCTCATGAGCTTTCTCTTTATTGTTTAGCTCTTTCTCTCTACCTTCTGTGTCTATTGGTTTCCCAAAGTATGCGTAAAACCGTCCCGGGATCTTTGGAACTATTCCAGGTAGATGTAAATCTTGTTTTCCCAATTCGCCTTCTTCATCGTTCCTAACCATATATTATCATCACTATATTATCAAATGTTTTATCAGGTTCATGTGACTTTATCTAACAGAGTCGATAAAAATCATACCTCAAGTTAACAGAGTCTTGTGTTATCTCTTCTATAAGATTCTTCAAGAAAGGGATCTTCATTTGATCATCATAATCTAAAACCATCTGAATACATTCCATTATTGTACAAAGGAGTTACTCCAAATCCGATTGAAGCAAAAGGAGTTTTAAGACGATTTTAACTTTTAAGAATGCATTTGATCATTGTAATCCATGACCATCTATGAATCTTCCATTGCTCAAACGAGTTAACTCAAAACCCAATTGAAACAAAATGAGTTTTAAGAATGCAGGTGTTGAAAGTAGAACGGAAAAGAGATTTTTTTGCTTACTTCACAAAGATCATCTTCTCCAACAACTCCAAAAGGAATGATTTTTGCTCCAAATTTAGATGCTATCCTTACAAACTCCGAATGTTCTGGCCAAAATAACTTGTATTCTTCACCCTGTTATAAAATGTGTCTTTAGATATAAAGCCTCAAAAATTAAAATGAAGGAAAATATGGAAAATACATAATCACCTTTCTGTGCAAAGCTTCACGAACACCCCCAGGGTACAAAGCCACGTGAGCCTTTGAACGAAGTAGTTTGTAGAAATTCATTCCCGAGACGGGAACTGCGCCTATAATCCTAAATAAGTCGTACAGCTGCATGTCAGGGAGTTTTGAGCCAGTTTTTTTGGTAAACATCAATGGATGTGCCAGTCCTCGCAATAGAATGTTCCTTTCTTTCAAAAAATGAAGTGCTATTGCATGCAACTCCATACCAAGCAACATGTGATTGCCAACATACAGAACCGGTCCCTCTGAAGGTATTCCTGCAAGCGATCTTACCACTGCACCATTCTTTAGAGTTGAAAGAAAGACTGGGGAGGTAACAGCAGTTAGCAATCTGGACCAGAGAAATTAAAAAAGAATACTACTTCAGTATGTGCTTATGGTAGCAGAAGCAAATATTCTATTCTAGCTAAGTTACTATACAAAATATTTTCAAGAAATCATTTGACAGAGAAATTAGAAAAGTGATAACATCTATGACGCACAGATATTAATGTGATAAGTGAGTCATTTTACCTTTGTGATTCTTCATACTCTTTAAACTCAAATGGGGTAGGCAGAATGTAATCCGAAATGTAATCAAGTGACTTCCCACGGCGATAATAATACGCACGCTTGATGATACTCACCAGATCTACTCCATCCTCCTGACATGACATCAAATAGATCAATCGAACTATATGCTAATTAACCAAACATAATCTGAAAGTTTTTCTGTGCCAAATCTGATGCAAGAAGTTTCTATTGGCTATAAACTCGTAGAGACTAGATTTGCTTGTGAATTTATTAAATAGGAGTCATTTACACAGGGAAAACTTCTTGCATCAGGAGAAAGGGCTCCTTACCAAGAAGAGGAACTGTCCATTATTCTCAAGCTCACGAACTTCACATCTTGGCAATGCACCACGGAGTCTTTCAATGTCTTCCTTGTTCATTAACCATTGATCACGTCCACTGCAATAACACAGGCTTATTAAATCTACACAACTCAGCTTCCAATTAACTAAACTCATTAAAAAAAAATAGATCACTGAACTTCCACTTATATTCAGAGCAGAGAAGTTTACTAGTGTATTAACCTCAGAAGTATCAGTGTTTGGGCGTTGACTGTGTCCATCTGAGAATTAGCAGACGCTGAAGCAGACTTAAGCAATTGAAGCTTCCATAGAAGTGTGTCCTTGGGAAAGATTCTAATCAGAGTCTGTAAATAATTTGTTTCCGTGAGTTTATCTCATGACTAGAGAAAGTAAAATCGAAACAACAAAATGAAGAACAACCAAGAGCACATTACTAGTTAAATAATATGAACTGCAAGACAAACAACATGCTAATCATTTGTTCTCCTAAGATAGAGTCTTACAGGCAGATTAGATGAAGTTGCAAAGAAGTCTCCTAATAGCCCTCTACCCATCTGCGCGGCATCATTTTCATTGAGCATAGTCTCGAACATTTCTGTCAATGGGGAAGCTATGTAATAAAACAGTTAGCCCTGACTTTGAAGCAAGACCTTACACTGAAACCCATCTTTGAGACAGAATTTTATAAGGCACAGTCTTTGCGTCTAATTTTTTTTTGCTTTACACCGATATACAAAGGGTTGAAACTTCACCTTGGTAAAACCCAAAATTCTCTGTTATCAAGCCGGGAACTCCGTCAGGCAAAATTTCCAGTAGGGCCAATACAGGTTGCAACATTAAGTTGGTAAAACGTGTGACTGCATCAAACAGAGTGTATTATGAGCACAAGATGTATACACTCCATGAGATCTACCCACACAAATCCCCCAAAAAAAGAATAACTCTTTTAGCATGATTAGAATTATGCTTTACCAGCAAAGGTTATATAATAAAGTGTGCGCTTTGCTCATAACACTTTTCTGAGCTTGCAACAATGTGGTTTCATAAATGGCCTAATAAATCTTAGGAAACAAAAAAAAAACACACACACAATAACGGTTTCAATTCTCAATGATCCAGAAAAAACGAGTAGTCTTGTTGTACCTGGATTAGCCAGAATCAAGACAAGATCAATGTCAGGGTTACTGGCTGCAACATCCAGAGCAAGAGAAGCTCCAATAGATTCTCCAACTATATAAATGGGTCTATTTGGGAAACGGTAGTGCTCTGACCTAACTGTCTTCTCAATGAGCTTCCCAATATCTGAAAACAACAGTAAGATTTTCACCAACATAAGATTACAAAACGCTAATGCGACTTCAGATAATGCTTAAGAAGCACCTCGAGCAGGAGTACGATCTTTTACTGGAAAGTGAAGGCACCATATGTCAAATATCCTATGATCAATAAAGATAATGAGATCATCAACAAAGAGTACATCACTAGATCTCTACTTCTCTTTCTAAAGTAACAGGAGCTGTGCACAATGAAGAGCCTATCTCAAGCTCGAAGGCAATAAATAAGATTGAATCAAACAAGACTTACTCTCCAAGCCTCTTATGCTGGCGAATGAGCCCTAATCCAGTTCCATCGATCCCTGAAATTTTGAAAAACTAGTTTTCAACAACAATTCCCCTTCAGCCCAATCAGAATAACGAAATCAATTAAAGGAAATATCTATTTCCAGCCCTAAATTGAAAGAAACAGACCAGGTAAGTAGAGAAGAAGAGGAGATTCAGGAGCACGTGCGCCACATTCCAACGGTGAGAACCACCGTGGCGGACCACCATCTCCGCCGTCTGAATTAACGAAATCTCCAGCTTCCGTTAAAAAATCCGTCAAACTCTTCCGTTCCTCAGGCCGTACTTCCTCTGTATACGAATACGGATTCACCGTCACCTTCAACTTCCCGCCGATTCCGAATTTCGGATTCGTAAGTCGTTGGGTTGAATTCGAGTAGAGAAAATGGAGATTATAAGCCTTTGTCGAAGCTGAGGAGAAGAAGGTGGGAGAGGTTCCATCAGTGAAACGAACAGTAGTAGTAGTAATAATCGCCATAGACGATCAGAGAAAGTTGGAAGAAGGTTTTTGTTGTTTAGCTTCTTCATCTCTGATAGGTCGAACACGACAAGCTCGTGCACACGAGAAAAACGATTATAATATGCCACGTTGATTTTTTCAGTTTGAATATTTTCAAATTTGATAAATTTGCTTAAATTAAACACGACAAGCTGGTTCGGTTTGGTTAAACCAAATCTGGGTTAGTTTAACTATTTATTAATAAAACTAACCTCGAATATTACACAGTTTATTGTACATTGCAATATTCTTCACCCAACACTCCCAAAAGTTACTCAATTCTATTAAAATAGAAAATAGTCAAAATACACAAACCTTCAAGGCTTCAACGTAAACGTTCTAGATATGTTGTAAGAACACAAACTTGCATGAATTTTTAACATAACACCCCGAACTTACTCAATTTCTACATCAACAGCCTTGTACTTTTAGAAGTTACAATAACATATCCAAATTCCACAAAGTTAATTAAGTCACAAATCCAGTAACTAAAATTATTGATTTCGGAGGTCAAAGGTTGGGACTTGGGAAGAGAAACCATGTGAGAAGTGATAGAGGGACCTCGCTAAAATGTTTCTATAAGGATCACCTTCTCTTTTGATCTTCAAATAGGTCATACATCTTTCTACCTCAGACTTGACCTGCAAGTAAACCTCATGAGCTTTCTCTTTATCATTTAGCTCGTCCTCTCTACCTTCTGTGTAAATTGGTTTCCCAAAGTATACGTAAAACCGTCCCGGCATCTTGGGAACTATTCCAGGCATATGCAAATCTTGGTTTCCTACTTCTCCTTCTTCACCGTTCCTAAACATATATTATCATCATTCCAATGTTATATAACATTCATATAATTACATTTAACAGAGAGTCGAAAACAAAACAAAGAAACAAAAACTAAATACCTCAAGTAAGTAGAGTCTTGTGATAACTCTTTTATAAGATTCTTCAGGAAAGGGATCTTCATTTGATCATTGTAATCGAAGACCACCTGAGAATCAATTCCATTTTTCAAAAGAGTTTTAAAGAATTCCAGATACTGAAACGAAAACGAAGAAGAAGAGATTTTGCTTACTTCACAGAGATCATCTTCACCAACAACCCCAAAAGGAATGATTTTTGTTCCAAATTTAGATGCGGTCCTTACAAACTCTGAATGTTCTGGCCAAAACAACTTGTATACTTCACCCTGTAGAAATGTGTCATTCTATGTAACGCTTCAAAGTTAAAACGAAGGCCAAATATGAGATATCTAATCATTACCTTTCTGTGCAAAGCTTCACGGACACCTCCAGGATACAAAACCACATGAGCCTTTGAGCGAAGTAGTTTATAGAAATTGATATTTGAGACAGGAACTGCGCCTATCATCCTAACTGAGTCGAACATATGCATATCAGGGAGTTTTGAGCCATATTTTTTGGCAAACATCACTGGATGTGCAAGTCCTCGCAACAGAATGTTCTTTTCTTTCAGGAAATGAATTGCTGCTGGACGCAATTCGGTACCAAGCAACATGTGATTGCCAACATAGAGAACCGGTCCCTCTGAAGGTATTCCCGCAAGTGATCTTACTACTGTACCGTTATCTAGAGTTGAGAGAAAGACTGGGGAGGTTATAGCAGTTAGCAATCTGGACCAGAAAAATAATAACAGCACTTCAGTATTTGCTTACAGTAGCAGAAGGAAATATCCTATTCTAGCTAAGTAGTACTATACAAATATTTTCACTACATCTAAGTCAAGAAAGCGTATTACACAGAGGATATTCATTTTACCTTTGTGATTCTTCATACTCTTTGAGCTCAAATGGGGTAGGCAGAATGAAATCAGAAACGTAATCAAGCAATTTTCCACGGCGATAATAATAAGTACACTTGATGATAGTCACCAGATCTACCCCATCCTCCTGACATGACATAAAATTATCAATCTGAAAGTTTGCTGAGCTAACTACTAGTTATAAACAGATACAAGAAAAACTTTCTTACATCAGGAAAAAGAGCACCTTACCAAAAAGAGAAGCTGTCCGTAATTCTCGAACTTACGGACTTCACAATTCGGCAATGTACAATGGAGTTTCTCAATGTCTTCCTTGTTTAGTAACCACTGATCGCGTCCACTGCAATATACAGTCTTATTAAAGCTACAACTCAGCTGCCAGCTAAGAAATTTTTTGACGAAAAAAGAGATCGCTGAACTTCTACTTATTGAAGCAGGGAAGTTTACAAGTTTATTAACCTCAAAAGTATAAGTGTTTGGGCTTTGACTGTGTACATGTGAGACTTAGCAGATGCTGAAGCAGACTTAAGCAGTTGAAGCTTCCATAGAAGTGTGTCCTTTGGAAAGATCCTAGCCAGAGTCTGTAAGAAATTTGTTTTCGTGAGTTAATCACATGAAAACATAGCTGAAACAACAAAATGAAGAACAAACAAGAGCACATTACTAGTTTAACTCTATAATCAGCAAGACAAACATGCATCTATCATTTGCTTTTCTAAAACAAAGTCTTACCGGCAGGTTAACTGAAGTTGCAAAGAGGTCTCCTAATAGCCCTCCACCGATCTGTGCGGCATCAGTTTCATTCAGCATAGTCTCGAACATTGCTGCAAACGGATAACCTATATAATAGGAACACAGTTAGCTGTGATTTGAACCAAATCCTGACACTGGAAACCCATCTTGGAGATCGAATAAATAAAGAAGTCTCTGCATCTCATTTGTCTTCGACTGGAAGATATACAAGGAGTTGAAAGTTCACCTTGTTCAAACCGAAAATTCTCCTCCAGGAAGCTGGGAACTCCGTCTGGCAAAATTTCCAATAGACTCGATAAAGGTTGCAACATGAAGTTGTTGACACGTGTGACTGCAACAAACAAAACGACACGCTTAAATCATAAAGTACGTAATTTTCTCATGACACATATTTGAGCTTGAACCATCGTTCTTACATAACTTTGGCCTAGAATATCTAGAGAAACACAATAAAGGATCTCAATGATCCAGAAAAAACGAGTCTTGCTTTACCTGGATTAGCTAGAATCAAGACAAGATCAATGTCAGGGTTACTGGCTGCAACATCTAGAGCAAGACAAGCTCCAATAGATTCTCCAACTATGTATATGGGTCTCTTTGGTAAACGGAAGTACTCTGACCTAACTGTTCTCTCAATGAGCTTCACAAGATCTGAAAACAACAGCAAGAGTTTCATCCACATAACATTAATCCATTTGGTTTGGGATCCGTACTGAAACAACAGAGAATGCTGACAAAGAAGCACCTCGAGCAGGGGTACGATCAGTGACTGGAAAGTGAAGGCACCATATGTCAAATATCCTATGATCAAAAAGATAATGAGATCGTAAACAAAGAGTATTCAGTAGATTCCTTCTTCTTTTGAAGTCATTTTGTACTACTTATTGATAAATCGAAGTTTTTTAAACATTGAAACAGGACCTGTGCACAATGGAGAGCTTATCTTAGGCTCTAAGGTAATAAAGAAGATTGAATCAAACAAGACTTACTCTCCAAGCCTCTTATGCTGGCGAATGAGCCCTAATCCAGTACCATCGATCCCTACAATGTTGAATTCTTAGTTTTGTTAACTTCCATTGTTCCAATCAGAATAACGAATCAATCAAACGAGAATTGATTTCAGCCCTAAATTGAAAGGACGAACCAGGTAAGTAGAGAAGAAGAGGAGATTCTGGAGCGCGTGCGCCACATTCCAAGGGAGAGAACCACCGAGGTGGACCACCATCTCCGCCGTCAGATCTAACGAAATCTCTAGCTTCCACCAAAAAATCCGTCAAACTCTTCCGCTCTTCGGGCTGCGCCGCCTCCGTGTACGTATATGGATTCACCGTTGCCGTCACCTTCGGTCCGTTCCGTAGACGTCCATCGATTCCGAATTTCGGGTTCGTAAACCGATCATGCGCGACGGAGGTCAGTCGTCGGACTGAATTCCGGTAGAAAAAAGCAGTGGGGTAGATTCCATCGGCGATACAGAGTGTGGGAACCGCCATCGATCAGAAAAATCCGAGATCGAGAGAAGAACGATTTCGTAGTTGAACTTCTTCATCTTCAAGAGGTGGAACGAACACAAGAAGCTCGTGTACACGAGAAAACAGCAGTGACTACTCCGCCATTCTTTTATCGAGGGTCCGCATTTCTGTTTGAATTTTAAAATCAATTTAGATGCTGCTGTTGGAATTTGGCACGGTTTAAATTTAGGGTAACTTATGACTGTTAATATTATAATTTATATTATTTTATATTTTAGAAATATAAATATCAAAATATATATTTTTTTTTTGACATTAGCTTTTGTATTAGATATTTGTTGTAACATGGTCACGATGTAAATTATTAACAATTAGAAAGGGAACATAAGAATCGATGAAAAAAAAGAAGAAGAGAGGGAACGTAAGAATGAAAGTAAAAGCTATAATTATTAGGTAATCCATATCTGGCTAGTGTATCTACAGTCTTGTTGGAGAATGTTGGATCTATGCTAAAACAAAAACTGACATTTTTTCTTGGCATTGGTTTTCGGGTGTAAAAACCTATATTGCAAAAAATATGAGATTCAAAAGCTTAAAGTCCGTTGCAAACTAATCGACAGTCATCTTTTCGTTTTGCGATTCTTCACATATAGGAATCCAAAAGTTGTTTGCAGCTATATCCTCTCACCAATTCTCCAAGATTTTGGAAGTATACTAAAAAGGGACACTGGTTTTGGGTGATGATATGTTGTGGTCTGTTATAAAAGGGCATAATTTCAAAACAGATATAGTTGGTAAATTTGTAAAGAATCCTTTTTGGATATACAAGAAGAGGCAGCTCACAGTTCACACCACCTCTCTAAGAGTTTCAATGTTGGTAAGAAGCATGTTTGTCATCTCAGTGATGTTAATCCCATATATTTTTGGACACTTGTAACCTTTAGTTTATTTGATAAACTATCAAATTTTGGTATATTTGATGAATCGTTGCAATATTTGCCCTTTATAAAATATTTTTGAGGATATCAATTAAAGTTAAATTTGTTCAATTAGAGTTGTATATTGTCACCATGTTTTACTCGTGTTTATAATCACAAACTCTTCGTTCCAATACTTATATCTTTTACAAATGGTGTCTATTTAAACTTTCATGTATCTTAACTTTATATATATATTTTTTATTTTCTTAGAAAAATTGTGTATATTTATTATTACTTTTTGTTTGATACATTTTCATATAAATTTGTACTTTTAACTATATAGCATTCATTTATACATTTTGTTATCTATATCATCATTTGTTTCCTAAATAACTGTCAATTTTTGTTTTTTTGTTTTTTTCGAGGATTGTATGTCGTTAACATAACACAGTCTTAAATGTTTGTGTCTGTTTATCATAATGTTTTAATGAGTATATTTATGTATTTCTATCATAATTGTTTAAGAAATTAAAAATTGCGTCTACTCATTTTATTTTTTTCTAATAATTTTTACTTATGGTTGCATTTTTTCACCATCATGGTTTCTAATGTAATATTATAAATCTTAATAAATGCTTGAGAGTCAGAGTAAGCTATTTGTAACATTAAGCATTTTACCTTTAATTTTTTAAAAGATATAAGGCCCAATAGTAGTAAGAGCTCATAAGACCGTTTGTATTTCTGAGGTTTATTTCTTCTCTCAAAAAGAACCGCGGCGATTCGATTGAACCAACCGGTTAGAAAAACCGAACCGGTGAAGTGGCTCAAAAAATGGATTAAAGGTGCTTCACGTGGGCAGATTGGGTTGTCGCTCATGTGAGCACTACTTGATATGCTCGTAATCATTACACATCCTTTTACTTATTATTTATTTTCTCACTACATCATTAATCTATAGCACTAAAACATTTGACAAAAAGAATTATACATTAGATTCTTCATCAGAGCCACACTAATAGTACAGTTTGTTTAATCTTTGTGCAAAAGAAAAAGTAGTACAACAGTTTGTTTAATCTTCGCATATGATTTCATTTGCCGATTTATTATATGAACTAAATACAAAGTTATGTTCTTTTTTTTTTTTTGAGCAACAATACAAAGT
>Ga0041059_1001281_pt1 | contig 20070 bp, 17 predicted proteins | sample AraColnosormetaG_FD_56232 | JGI IMG/M metagenome (GOLD analysis project Ga0041059, IMG submission 56232) | Arabidopsis roots microbial communities from North Carolina, USA - Col MF nosort | ecosystem: Host-associated > Plants > Roots > Unclassified | place: USA: North Carolina | collected... | reverse complement strand
AAAAAAAAAAAAAAAACTTCTGAATCTCCGAAAAAAGCCAATCGGGGGAAGAAAAAAATTCAACGGCCGTCTGGTTACTGTCTTGCTTGCTTCCGACGATCTATCTTCCCCGAGTAGATTTGGTACTTCCTTCTTTCGATTTTTAGGTTCTACACAATTGATTCTCGATTTAAATTTTGTCTCCAGTTTTTGCTCTCTTTGCTTACCAGTGATCCGTTTCTCGGAAATTACTTGATTTTGTTAAGAAATGGCTGCTCCTCCTGCTAGAGCTCGTGCTGATTACGATTACCTCATTAAACTTCTGCTGATCGGAGACAGCGGTAGGTTTCTATATCATTCAGATCGTAATACTACCTTTTGTTCCCTGCATTTTATTCAATCTCTATCTTTTTGTTGATTGATTCTCTCGATTTTTGTTGTTGTTGATTACAATTTAAGTTTTGTTTGAAGGATCTTGAGACAACAGTGATTTGAGTAACACATCTTACTCAGATTTGGATCTCATTTCAACAATTGTGAGCATATGATGTTCATAGTCTTCTTAGTTTGGTATTAGGATGGAGGAGAATCACAAATGAATGCTGTAGCTATTTAATTATATTCTCTAGATGTTAATGCCGCAAATGCTTTAGCCAAATTGATTTGAATATTCCTTTGTTGATTGTTGTAAGTAAGTGTTTCACTATGTTCCAGTGGATTATTCTAATGTCTCTGTTTTATCTGACTTTTGCTTTCTTTCATGTACCAGGTGTTGGTAAGAGTTGCCTTCTCTTACGTTTCTCAGATGGCTCGTTTACCACCAGTTTCATTACAACTATTGGGTATGATGTCTTCATGCAATGACACTGTGTTATCACGTCCTCTATGTAGTTCACTGTTCTTACTCAAGTTGCTTTTTGTTTTTGACAGGATTGATTTTAAGATACGGACTATTGAGCTCGATGGGAAGAGAATTAAGCTGCAAATCTGGGATACTGCCGGACAGGAGCGGTTCCGCACAATCACAACTGGTGTGTTTTCGATCTTGCTTTTCGTTTTCTCTTTTTGCTGTTATTTATGCATCTTTGCCTTCCTCGCTGGAATACACCTGAGTAGTTTGTTCTTATTGCAGCGTACTACCGTGGAGCCATGGGGATTTTGCTTGTGTATGATGTGACTGATGAATCATCTTTCAACAGTAAGTACTCTCTTTACTTTTTACTTGCAGTCCTTATGCCACCCAACAAGCTCTTGCAACGGTTCTAAACTTTATATTTTTCCATTTGCTAGCTTTATTATTTTCTACTCAACTAATTTGTTCTTTTTCATCCTTTGTTTTCTTCAATTCCAGACATCAGGAATTGGATCCGTAACATTGAGCAGCATGCTTCTGATAGTGTCAACAAGATTCTAGTTGGGAACAAAGCAGATATGGATGAAAGCAAAAGAGTCTCTTCTTTTACCCTCCCTCCTATCTTCGTCCTGTTTAAATATTATATGTTTCTATTTGGCTAATACACCGATTTGCTTTGTTTTTCCAGGCTGTGCCAAAATCTAAGGGCCAAGCTCTTGCAGATGAATATGGAATGAAGTTTTTCGAGACTGTAAGTTGTTGTCTATGTTTTGTTACATTTCAATAGATATAGGGAAAGGTCTAATTCTTTTTAAATGGTTAACTTTGATGAGTTTGCTAATTGCAGAGTGCCAAGACTAACTTAAACGTTGAGGAAGTTTTCTTCTCTATTGCTAAAGACATTAAGCAAAGACTTGCAGATACCGATGCACGAGCTGAGGTTCGTTTGAGCTATAGAATTAATTTCCACTGTCATCATTCATACATTGCAATTGTGGTAAAAATCACATTTCAGTATGTGTATCAACCTTACTAACGTCATCGAATTTCTTATCATTTTTGTAGCCGCAAACAATCAAAATCAACCAATCCGACCAAGGTGCGGGAACATCTCAAGCTACTCAGAAATCAGCATGTTGCGGCACATAAAAATTGGGTCCACGACGCCTGTCAAAGGAGAGAATCTGGCTAGTGAAAGAGAAATGGTATTTGGAAAGAAAAAATGAAAAAGGAAATCAATCTTCTTTTGCTTTTCTTCTATATGAGATGGTGTTTCTACGTATTCTTTTAAGATTCTCTCTTTCCCTAATGGTATAGTGTGACTGTGAAGGACACAATTCGTATTCCATATTTCTGGAATGGATTCTCTGACATCAGATTATGACTTATGATAATATCAGTTTATCTCACTCACACACCAATGATATTGGATTCTATGTATACATTCGAGAATGGTTCTGTTTCAAACTTTCAACTATTAATGTTTTATCACTCATTGCAAGAATTGAAACCTTTTATTCAAACAAATTGTGTATGCATACATGACGGAAAGAATGAAATAATGTGTAGCAAGAGAGAAAAAAACAACAACAAAAGTACAGAGAAAGGTTTAAAACCCTACTAATTCACAAACTTCAAATCAATTTGTGGAACCAAATTCTTCCCAAAGATTAACACAAGATCATTTTCCAATGGAGTTAGATTTAAGTCCAAGATCTCCTTGCTGCTACTGCAACGATTAAAAACCGGTCTGGAATAAACCACAGAAGGGACAATCGATTGCTCGGTTATCATGCTCGTCCTATGCTTTCTCATGTGACCGCCTAGAGCTTGACCGGTCCCAAACATTTGATCGCAAATTGTACACTTATGCATATCATTCTCTTTGTTACGATGCTTCACCTGTTCTTGGTCAACGATCAGCTTAGGTTTCTTGTGGCTAGCTCTATGACCTCCAAGAGCTTGGAAGGAATCAAATTTCCGGTTACACGTTTTGCATTCGAAGTGGTTATTATGGTTCGTTTTGCTTCCGGTAGATTGCTTTACATCGATTTGTTTGACCACGAAACTTCGAGATAACATCATTAGACTTTCTACTATGTCTATATGCTTCATGGATTCTTCGTAATCGGACCGGTCTCTCTTCATGTTTTTACGGTTGTATTTCGAAAAGAGAAAAGAGCACTATAGAGGGAATTAAAGATTTTGGGTTTTGGTTGGTCCACCTAGAAAATGTGAGACTTGTGAGATTAAGATCTTTGTAACGTATTCATGGAGTAATGTATTTATAAACAAAATAAAGAAAGTTTCAGAGGTTTTGACATTTTCTTACTTGACCAAAAAAAAAGTCTTCTTTAAACTTGGGTTCCTATCTAAATAAATTAAGCAGCATTGCTGGTTTGACAAGGACAACAAACACACAACGTGTTACATATTACCGACCACTAACAAGCCATATTTTATTTTGTTTGGTAACCGACAAGGCACATTATGTTAAATACGTATAAAGAATAATTCTCTTTCGTCTGTCTAACATGTTTAATATTATTTGTTGCACATTTTATTGTTGGCTTCGTGATTTTTTATTGACTTTGGAACGTTAATGAGCACGTGTAGAATATGAGAAAGAGTGGCTAAGAAGAACCAAAAGGAAGTCAAACTAAAAGTCAAATGATTGCATTCTTAAAAATCAAAATCTGACAACTGCTTTTCTCACCTAAAACACTATTTGATACCCTAAGGCCTAATCTATGTGTGTGATATAAGACATCATCAATGATGGAATCGTGACTGCGTTTAAACCGGATTTAGATTGTGGTTTAGACTTTAGATTAAAGAGTTGAAAGTCATTTGGACTGTCAATCGTGAGAGAGTATTATATGATCAACCAAGAATGTTGAATTCTTCAGGAACCTTATTTATGAAGTTTCAACTTTCAACATCTTCACACACACATTTATCGTAGAAATCTACTTTTTAAAAAAAAAAAACCCTGAAACTTAACCAACTAAAACCCAAATAGTACATGGGCTTAACTATAGCCCAATAACCTTTTTAATAAGCCACACGGCCCAACTTCTCTTTGCTTTGTTGCCTTTGCTTGTCTTCTTCGACTCTTCTTCTCCGACAAAGGAGGCGCGACGCCGTCTTTTCTTCTTCTTACCAGACTTGGGTCAGGGATAGTTTAATCAGCCAATACTGCAGAAATCATCTCGCCTTGGATGCTATTGATTTCAGAATGTATATGACCTCTCTACTCGATTTTGTTCCATCTATAACAATATCAGTTGGTCTGCTACTTTCATCTAGAGAATTGTTAAAACTAGTTCCAGCTTTGAAAATTAGCTGCATGGTAGCTACAATGCATTGCATTTCACCTTAAGGCTAAAGCAGTCATCTTTAGTTTCATCCAAAACTTTTTTGATGATCATCTTATTGGAGCTGAGTGGTTTTCTGACATTTCCAACCAAATTTGCAGCAACTGCATTTGTATGAATCAGAAAGGACTTTATTGATCTTATGAGGAGCTTAAGTAATTGGGCAGTGGTGAATGATGATAACCCAAAAAAGAAAGATTGGATGATAAAGACATGAAGAAAGTTTTATAGTTTGTGTCTTGTGTAGAATGGCTGCTCAAGTGGTCTATATAGTTTGGAAAGAAACAGATAGGGATTATCAGGTATTTTTGGATGGTCTTGGCCTTGGGAGGGTAAGGGATGCTCTATAACTCATTCCCAGGGCTACTTTTTGTTCTGTATTTGGTTTGTTCATGAATTGTTTCTATCTGTTGTAAATCAAACTTAAAGAGAAATATAAGAAAAATCAGTTCTAAAACTTATCAACTCAGTGGTGTTCTGAACAGCTATGTGTTAGTGTATGTTATGTTATTTTTCGTTCATCATTAATCACATTACCAATATTTTGATGCAGCAAATATATCTGGAAATTTGTCACCTGCTGTTATCTAATCTGTAAGATGGGAGAATTATGTGTTTCTTTGTTTGTTTAGCTGTTTGGTCCACAGATATTATCCCATTACTAAAAGATGAGAATTTTAATTGGTTTGTCGTTTGTAGTTGAGCCGGGCACTTTGTTATATAAAAGAGCCCAGTGAGAGTTTTAGGTGTTGAGGCCTGATCAATACAACATCAAACACATGTTTTGGTACCAGAGTAATAATCACTACTTGGGGAAGTCTAGGCTTACATGAGTGGAAACTAGCAAGTGTTGACTTTTTTTCTGCATAGAATTTGGCTAAAAATGAGGTGCTTTATTATACCTAGACAGGATTTTACTTTCCGTTCTCTGTCTTTCATTCAGTCCTAATGTTTCCTGTCACCATGTAATCTGAAGTTTTGCTAACCTATTTACTCTTGCGTTGGGTTGCTCCTGGAATTTCTTAGACCGGATCCGTTTCATAATAACCTAGTCTAGATTGGGAAAGGGTCATAACTTTGCAGCTGAAATCACCAACTTTGGTGACCAGGTCAGCCTAAGTGGACAACCACTCTGCAACTGAAACTATAAAATTGACAAGTTGGAAGATTGTTGGATTTTTCTGTAAAAACTATTATCTTTCTCTCTATATATGTGTCGAAAAGTCTGCACTATTATGCCTCGTAGGATGTTTCAGGCATGGATTATACACTTAATGTTACCATCGAACCTTTTTATTGCTGTTCAATATATACTGGGAAACTGCAGAGATAGGTTCATCAAGGAAAGTCAGTCTTAATAAGAAATTTTCAAACCCCATTCATTAGATATAGATATTCAATAGAACTTTGTTGACAATTTCTTATATATAGTCCCTTTCTGGTATGTTTTGTTAACTCATTAGATCACTGTCATCATGAAATATCTATTTCCAGCAGTATTTTTATAGACATAACTATGTCTGATGACCAATAGACTTCTGCTTTTCCTTGGTGTTGAAGAAATTTCCGGGAATTCTTTTATGAATCTTTGATCTTCTGCCTAACGCGTTTCTTGGTGCTTCTTCTAGTGACTTGTTCATGTGAGCTCGTATTTTCTTATCATAACTTCTAAGATTGGCCTTGACCCAGATTTTTCTTGTGAAGTTTGAAATCATCTAGCTCTGACCCCCATGTTTCTGTGTCCTACAACAGGATAAAGTATGATTTGTCTTCCTTTTCTAGGTATCTTGATGAGTTCAAGAACACGCGGTTCATTATTACTGGTCACATTTTGTTGCCTTCTGCTTCATGTAGCTGGTTACAGAACAGATCCTTCAGAAGGTAATCATTTTTTATCATAACTTCACATCTCTTGTAATTATCTTAAATTATGATACCACCTAACATAAACGTACTGATACGGTCAATTTGCATAAACTTGGTCACTAGTCTTCCTCTCAATGTTTGATTGGTAGCGTTTCAGGCTCCACCCTCTACCCAAATCATTCTACAACGTGGAGACTGCTTTCCAGAAGTTTGCTTATATTTTTATCCATTTTGCAGTAAATGCTTTGCGGGAGATCAAAAGGAGTCTAATTGATCCTATGAGAAATTTAAGTAACTGGGCAAAGGGTGACCCGTGCAATTCAAACTGGACTGGCATAATATGCTTCGGGAGATCACATAATGATGGCCACTTTCACGTCCGGGAGCTGTATGTCTCTTGTATTACCATTAGTCACATTTCTTTTCTTCTTTTTGGTCCTTTCCCCTGTCTTTATATTTGGAATTCAGGGATTTTTTCTCATGCAAAGGTAGATAGTCCATGCATCACTAATGCAGTGTTCTGATTCTTGCATGGACATACTGAAAATATTATGCGTTGCCGTACTTACACCTTCTGTCATTTACGTATTGTGATATAGCCAATTGATGAGGTTGAATTTATCTGGAGAACTGGCTCCTGAAGTTGGCCAGTTATTGTATCTCGAAATTCTGTAAGATGCGTAGTCTAATGAATTGTTTCATTTGGTTTGTCTGATTGGCTTCCGGGTGCCTAATGCATACTGAAAAACGTATTTTCTCTTGGGTTACCTTGTTGAAGTGATGTGATGTGGAACAACCTGACTGGGCGTATTCCGTTGGAGATAGGAAGAATTTCTTCCTTGAAACTCCTGTAAGTTGGATCACATGATGTACTTTCTTTTGCCTTTTTGTTACTTGGTTAGTTTCACTTATGGGATAGTCTTAAAAAAGGCTTGTTTTCTCTTTTGTTTTTTTTGGAGCCACAATCCCAATTTTGTTTTGAGTTTCTTCAATTGACTCTTTGCTACATTATTTGGACAGACTGTTGAATGGGAACAAGTTCACGGGTAGTTTACCCCCTGAACTTGGTAACCTTCAAAACCTAAACAGGCTTCAAGTAGATGAGAATAACATAACAGGTTCAGTTCCATTTTCATTTGGAAACTTGAGAAGCATAAAACATCTGTAAGTTTACCGTGAAGTTATTACTTCTTCATAGCAAAACCAGCAGTAATTTTGTGGTTCATCCTTTACTCATCAGTGGCCTTTTGGTATTCAGCCACTTAAACAATAACACGATAAGTGGAGAAATTCCTGTTGAGCTATCCAAATTGCCCAAGCTTGTTCACATGTGAGTTTTGTTTGTTTTATTTTCACATTTGGATACTATCTTTAGTCTTTATATTGTGGACTAAATCTTGTAGGATACTGGACAACAATAACTTGACTGGGACATTGCCGCTAGAGTTAGCTCAATTGCCATCCTTGACCATACTGTATGCGCCATATATTGTTCCCATTGACTGTCTTTATGTTTGCGTTTACAATATTTTGCAAAGTTGCTAAGCTAAGATTCCGCTTAAGCAGTCAGCTGGATAACAACAACTTCGAAGGTTCAACTATTCCAGAGGCTTACGGACACTTTTCTAGATTAGTAAAATTGTAAGACTTTACAAGAGGTTTCTGCAATAAGATTCAGATTGGTTTGTATTACTCCACTAGTTTGAACATGCTCTTGTGCTTCATCTTTCCAACTTGGCAGAAGTTTAAGGAACTGTGGACTGCAAGGATCTATTCCTGATTTAAGCAGGATAGAAAATCTTAGCTATCTGTAAGTATCTATGTCTGGTATTTGTAACATTGTCTGATTCTTTTGACTGGTCCTGGACTTCTTGGACCTTTTTAAGGAACAATACAAATGCATATTTTCATCTCTTGTACAGAGACCTAAGTTGGAACCACCTCACAGGCACTATACCAGAATCCAAGCTTTCTGACAATATGACAACAATGTACGCAGATTTCCAAACCTTTTTCCTTTTAACAGTTTACTCAAAGGAAATATCTATCTAATTTCACTTTCATGCAGTGTATCCGGCGATACAATACTTATTTGTCAATTTTTTTCTGCAGTGAACTATCTTATAACCACCTAACTGGATCTATACCACAAAGTTTCTCAGATTTGAACTCTCTTCAATTACTGTATGTAAACATTCATTGATCAGTGAAATGAACTTTCCCATTCATAAGTACTTTATAACTTTTTTTGTGTCATCTATAACAGGTCACTTGAGAACAACAGTTTATCTGGTTCTGTCCCAACAGAAATTTGGCAGGACAAGTCTTTCGAGAATAACAAGCTGCAAGTGTATGACCTCTAGTATTTGTTTTTCTTTACTTATTAGTTTCCTAGTTTTATACTTCATTCTCAGAGGCTGAAACTTCTTTTGGATGCATGCACAGTGATCTCAGGAACAACAACTTCTCTGATGCCACAGGAAACCTGAGAACACCAGACAATGTTACCCTATAGTAAGTTTCCTTGTTCCTGTTTGGTAGCAACTTAATGCACATCAAACATTTTGGACTGAAACTGCATTCTCTTGTCTTGGCATTATAGTCTAATTCAGTTTAAGTTTTTGTACTTGTTCTGCGCGCTTTAAAACCAAAAGTCAACAACTCATAGGTTTCTCTAGTTTCTACTATTCTTTTGCTATCTACTAAAGCTCTTTTCGTATCCTTCTGTATGAAAGTCTTCGTGGCAACCCAATATGCAAGAGTACAAGCATTCCCATGGTTACACAATTCTTCGAATACATCTGCGGCGAAAAAAAGCAGACATCTACAAACTCAAACACACCCTGCAGTAATGTGTCATGTCCCTTTGAGAATGTGAAAGTATCCCCAGGAATCTGCTTGTGCACAGCACCTCTTTCGATTGATTATAGGCTAAAGAGCCCTAGCTTCTTTTTCTTTACTCCATATATTGAACGCCAATTCAGGGAGTATATTACCTCGTCCCTCCAACTGGAGACTCATCAACTAGCGATTGATAGACTTGTCGATGAGAACAGGCTGCGTCCAAGAATGTACTTAAAGCTAGTCCCCAAAGGCAGAATAACATTTAACAAGAGTGAAGTCATACGTATACGGGACAGGTTTATGTCATGGAGTTTTAATAAAACTGACTTTTTTGGACCATATGAGCTGCTGGACTTCCCTCTTCAAGGACCGTATGGTACAGTTTTTGGATCTAATCTTTAACAAATAAGGATATGTGTATATATATAGTAATATGCATTTAATTCTTTGGATGCAGCTGATTTGTTAGCTCAAACGAGTGGAATTAGAACGATTGTATGGATGATGATAGTAGCAGGCTCTGTCGTCGCTGCCACTGTTTTATCAGTGACTGCAACACTTCTATATGTTAGGAAACGTCGTGAAAACTCACATACGCTCACCAAAAAACGTGTTTGTAAGCAACTCAGCAATGGCTCTTTTTGTCAGTATTTCATCTTGTTGTGTCCTATAACCATGAAATTGAGGACTCTTTCTTATGTCTTCCAGTCAGAACAATATCTCGGGAAATCAAAGGGGTGAAGAAGTTCAGTTTTGTAGAACTGTCGGATGCAACTAATGGTTTTGACAGCTCCACACTGATTGGTAGAGGTAGCTATGGAAAGGTCTACAAAGGCATTTTGTCAAATAAAACCGAAGTTGCCATCAAACGAGGAGAAGAAACTTCTCTGCAGAGCGAAAAAGAGTTTCTGAATGAGATCGATCTACTTTCGAGGTTACATCACCGGAATCTTGTGTCGCTTATTGGCTACAGTAGTGACATCGGGGAACAGGTATGTCCTTTTGCATGTGCAGTTGTCAGTTAGCTTTATATCTATGCTCTTCGACTAATCCACATAGGTGTTCTGTTTGGTTCATGCACAGATGCTGGTATATGAGTATATGCCTAATGGAAATGTGCGTGATTGGCTTTCAGGTAAGAAATATTCCTCCCAAGTTCTTTTCTATACATGTAAGATCAGAAACTAGCTTAAAATTTTTGAGGCGCCAATCTGCTTCCACATGGATGCTAATGTATCAGTGGTTTTACATTGTCACGCAGCTAATGCTGCAGACACATTGAGCTTTAGCATGAGGTCACATGTGGCGTTAGGTTCAGCTAAAGGGATTCTTTACCTTCACACTGAAGCAAATCCGCCAGTTATTCACCGCGATATCAAAACCAGCAACATACTCTTGGACTGTCAGCTTCATGCTAAGGTTGCTGATTTTGGATTGTCACGGTTGGCTCCTGCTTTTGGGGAGGGAGATGGTGAGCCCGCCCATGTATCAACAGTAGTAAGAGGAACACCGGTGAGTTCTAAACTAGGACACAAGTCGATATGTGATACTATGTAACCTGTGGCTTTTGACAAAACCAAACATGGTTTCCCTCTCAGCTATGACATTTTGATAATTATACATGCACAGGGATATCTGGATCCAGAGTATTTCATGACTCAGCAATTGACGGTGAGAAGTGATGTGTACAGCTTTGGAGTAGTGTTGCTTGAGCTTTTGACTGGAATGCACCCATTCTTTGAGGGTACACATATTATCCGCGAGGTACTTTTCTTGACTGAGCTCCCACGTAGATCTGATAATGGAGTAGCTAAATCTGTGAGGTTTATGTTTTTTTGAATATATCTACAAATTTCCTAAGAGTTTTTTCTGTACAATGTGATACAGGTGAGGACCGCGAATGAATGTGGAACGGTTTTGTCAGTGGCGGATAGTCGGATGGGACAATGTTCGCCCGATAAAGTGAAGAAGTTGGCGGAATTAGCTTTATGGTGTTGTGAAGATAGACCAGAGACGAGACCACCAATGTCAAAAGTGGTGAAAGAACTTGAAGGTATTTGCCAATCTGTGCGAGAACCCGAAATGTTCTCAGAAACAACGAAATTACTCTGCTCCAAAACATCGCCGTCATCTTCTTCTGTACCCTCGCCATTGTCTTTACTTCCTGGAAGTAACTTGGACAGTGGCTTTTTCCACGCTGTAAAACCTCGTTGACAAATATTTGTGTGAGATAGGCTAACATCAGACTAATGAGAGTTGTGTTATTATACTTAGGAGATATTATGATACCAGTTATGTTGTCCTGATTCCTAACCATATAAGCTAATATCTATGCAGATATGGAAGCTAACCAATCTTATCATGTACATATGCGGTTTTGTATTCTCTCAAGTTTCATTTCTCTTGTCATTATGTGCAACCACGGCCATTGACAATGTCTGGTCTGGTGGAGAATCAGTGTAGAAGAGAGCTATATTCCGAGGAAAAGAAGATTTAAATTATGAACATAGATGCAGCAACAAATCAAAAGGTTTGGATACTCTGAAAACAATAAAAGTACATAAACAAAATCCATGAAACACAATCTAGCAGGACAGGTAAGAGCTTCACACGTTTGAATTAGAACACACAGACCCCAAAAGAACAACAACAGAGAGAGGAGAAGTCATCGACTGTGAAGGCCCATTAGAGCAGCGCTGATCCATAGAAAACAGCTTCTGCAGGACCCGTCATGTAGATATGGTTGTCTTCCTGTTTCCACTCTATCTCCAATGGTCCGCCCGGTAGATCCACCGTGCATTTCTGTTCCACCATAAACCAATACATATATGAGGAACTCAAGGTCACCACATGCAGCTAATCTCAGCTCATGACAATCTTTAAGCTCCAATGAATATCCAAGAAACATTTGTGTGAGAGTGAAGAACCAAAAAAAACGAATACAAGATTCTCCCACAAGAGACGAAGCGAACGAAAAGTACTTAGTAAAATCATAATCTCATCAATCGTCTACCAATCAAATCATCCAACCATTCAATGCAACATTCAGGTTTCATAAAAAATGCTTAAAAACTGCTAATCCAGTGTACCATTTTGCAAACTGTTATCTAGTTTTTTAAGTTCTGAAATTCCAAACTTACCCTGTCGGCTCGACCTTCAAGGACTGCTGCAACAACCAGAGCACAAGCTCCAGTTCCACAGGCCAAAGTTGCTCCTGCAGTTTTAAGTATGCGTAAGCATTAAGCATATAAGGATACAGAGACTGTTTATAATCAACTGAGAATTATATTCGAAGATTGGGGGGAATTTGCGGACCTGCTCCGCGCTCCCACACACGCATTTTCAAATGAGAACGTGATAAGACCTCAACAAATTCTGCGGATACACAGAAAGAACTGTAAGACAACTAAAGGGATATAAATCCAAATATAAGCGAGAAGTCTTGCTGTATCAGTCAATGGAAATCTGGATACATCTGCCGATGAATCTCCACTAACCTGTGTTAGTTCGAGCTGGGAACATTTCATGATGCTCGAACTTTGGACCAATCTCTGGTAAGTTCAAATCATCAACTTTCAGATTCTGGTTGACACAAACCAAAATTACAAATGATAAGAAATTCACGTGTAGACAAATAATATGATTAGAAGTCTAGTAACGAAACACGCACCGGTCCACCCTTTTTACCAAATGTGATACAGTGAGGATTGCCCATACTAACACACGTCACATTCCAGCTTACTCCATCAACAACTAGCTCTGCCTCAACAACAGCTTCACCTTTGTTCCCTGACAATTTCGTGGGCACATCTTGTGCTTTAAGAATCGGTGTCCCCATGTCAACCTTAACCTGTACCAATATCAATCACAAAAAATAAAAATCCAAACTTTACCTTACCCATCATCATGAATACGACTAAACCTAATATGAGACATCAATCCAAATGATCTACCTGTCCGTCATCTTGAATTTCTGGAACAATCAACCCGGCACCGGTATGTATTGTAAAACTACAAAAACAAATAAATAGACACTTAAGGTTACATCAAGCTTGACTAAACTCGGAACTCTCAAGTCTAAACAGATATTTCTCAATACAGATAGAGATACCTATGTTTTCCCTGCAAATTCTCAAGCTCAGCAATGAACCTAGCAAAGCATCGAACTCCATTGCCACACATCTACAAGAACAAAATCAAAAGCCAATGACTTCGAGCGCAACAACATATCACCAGACATTATCATCGAAAAGCCCCACCTCTGGTTCACTACCATCTGAATTGAAAATCCGCATTGCGTAATCAGTACCATTGACTCCTGGCATTGCAAAAATCACTCCATCGGCACCAACACCGAAGTTTCGATCACACAGCTTCGCCGCCTGTTCTTGAGTAATCTTAGGTTCCGATGAGTCTCTGTTATCGACCTACAAAATCCAATTCCAAAGACGAAAAATTTGAAAACATTTGTAAGAATTCGATACATTTCGGGTTAAATTACCAAATTGAGAATTCAACGGTGAACAAAAGTACCAAAATGAAGTCATTGCCGAGGCCATGGTATTTCACAAAGTGAAGAACTCCGGTTTCTTTTTTGTCTAGAAAACTCGCCGGAGAAAATTTCTCAGCTGTGACGGCGTCCATGGAAGCTGCTGCAGACACACGAAGGCTAGGGCTCTTAAAGCAATATTCTTTCTCAAAGAAACCAAACGAAAGAGAAGATACGGATCCTAGATTCCTGGAGAACGCATTCGACACTCTGCGCGATTGTGGCGCGACGGAGACAGTGCTAACGGCGGCTATCTCCATGGCTGCTTCAGATTATTTTTCTTGTTCAACGACTCTCCCGTCTCCTCCATATTAAAAGACTTTGGAGAAAACACCCCATTGTTCTGATATTAAATAACTGAACTCCACGTCGTTTTTATCCTCAACAGTAATAACATCATGTCGTTTCTTTAGTCAACATATATTTAATAAAGGCCTGACTAAAAAAGCCCATTAAGAACTTCCAGAGCCTCTGTCGCTCCTTCGCTGTTCTCTTCCTCAGGTTCTCTCTCTCTCTCTCATTTCAGTCTCTTTCGCTGTTAAATATTTTCTCCTGAGATTTTTTTCTTCAATTCCAATTCAGTGAGCATTTTTATTGTTTCTCCGATCTGAATTCCGGCGATCAAATTACGACAGCGACTAATTCAACGTTTTAAATTACTCTGTGTGAGAGAAATTTGCGGTTAGTTTATTAGCTACATTACTTCCACTTTTTTTAATATATTTTTCTGTTACTTTTCCCACCTTTTTTAGTTATCTTCTGGAGATAGATCCCCCCCAAATTGAAGATAACTAGGGTTTCGAATTTCGGAATCTTATTATCCCTCTAATTAGATTCGAAATTCAATCGCAATTCTCTCGCTGTTCATAATCTGGGTTTCTGAATTTCAGCTCTGGATTTGCATTTTTCTAATCCTTTATGCAAAGCAGTGTGTATCGTGATAAAGCTAGCTCGATCGCGATGATCTTAGAAACTCAGAGGAATGTTGAATTCCCTCATCGGATCGTTGATAAGCGTCCCAGGAAACGTCCCCGATTGACTTGGGATGCTGCTCCGCCTCTTCTTCCTCCTCCTCCTCCACCCACGGTAACGAATTGTCCACATATTGTATTGGTATCAATGGACTGTTCTTTTGTTGTTTTCATAAGATACTGCGAATTGTGTTAACTAGTAAGAAATTAAGATTTTTATTTGTGTGCTTGAGCTAAGTTTCAGCTGATGTGTTTTTTTCTTTCAGGTATTTCAACCTCCGTTGTACTATGGTCCGGAGTTTGCGAGTGGTTTAGTTCCCAATTTTGTTTACCCAAACATGTTCTATAATGGCCTTCCTCGTCAGGGCTCTCCTCCCTGGAGACCAGATGATAAAGACGGCCATTATGTCTTTGTTGTTGGGGATACTTTGACTCCACGATGTGAGTCTTATGTTACAGAGTCTTTCGACATCTTATCTGTTACGTTTCACAGACTTTATCATGGAGGTTTACATTGACATGCCTCTTCTATTGTGCGTGCAGATCAAATTCTCAGCAAAATGGGTGAAGGTTAGTCATCTCTTGCGAAAATGTTTATATAATCATTATGATTAGATTATTCTGTTTTTCAAAGTGTAGGAGAAATATGTTTATTTGGTCGCCAGTTATCTTAATCAATTGGATTGTATTTTGGCAGGTACATTTGGACAAGTATTGGAATGCTTTGATAATAAAAACAAAGAAGTCGTGGCAATCAAAGTTATACGGTCCATAAACAAGTATCGTGAAGCTGCCATGATCGAAATTGACGTGCTGCAGAGGCTTACAAGGCATGATGTCGGTGGTTCTCGGTAAGAATATTTCTTTCCTCTTACTATTTCTTCGCTAGTTTTAATTTTATTACATTTGGTATAAGCTTTTCAATTCCTTGCAGTTGTGTGCAAATACGGAATTGGTTTGACTATCGTAATCATATTTGTATTGTAAGTGCTGTTACCTTTATTTGACAAGTTTGAGGGGAAAATGCAATTTCTTCACGCCCAAATGTTATGTGAGTTAAAAGAACTTGCGCATGGGTTTAAATGGTTTCAACAGGTATTTGAGAAGCTTGGACCAAGCTTATATGATTTTCTCCGCAAAAACAGCTACCGTTCATTTCCCATTGATCTTGTTCGGGAGCTTGGCAGACAACTTTTGGAGTCTGTTGCATGTGTGTGGAATATTCTTGACCCATTCTTCTATATAGTAGTCCATTAGTGCCACAAATCATTTTTCTTAACTTTTTGATACAAGACTTAGGCGTTAATAGTTATTACTTAATGTTCTTTCGATAATGCAATTTCCATGGAATCCATATTGCTCAGACAGTTATTTCTGGAGACTTTTGTTGACTAGTGTACTCAGACTTTGCTCATTCCATTCTGACAGATATGCATGATTTACGGCTGATCCACACGGATTTGAAGCCGGAGAACATTCTTTTGGTATCGTCTGAATATATCAAAATACCTGATTATAAGGTGAGCAATCAATCATCTCCAAGCTGGACTCATTTATTTTCATGGCTAATATGATATCCATCCATGAAGGAACTTGTATAACTCTTGACCCTTTTCCTATGTGTGGTCATGAAAATCTAGTTTCTATCCCGACCCACAAAAGATGGGTCATACTTCAAGAATCTGCCCAAGTCAAGTGCCATCAAGCTCATTGATTTCGGAAGTACAACATTTGAACATCAAGACCATAACTACATTGTATCCACAAGACATTACCGCGCACCAGAAGTTATCCTAGGTAAACGTTTATGACTCTGACACATCTACGTAGATGATTATTTTTTTGTGTAGTCATGGTATTTAAGAGTTTGGAACGTTTATTGCAGGGGTTGGATGGAACTATCCATGTGATCTGTGGAGTATTGGTTGCATACTTGTTGAACTTTGTTCGGTGAGTAACTTTATGTTTGCATATCTTCCGGTACACCACCCTATTCATCTCACCATGTCTCCATCAACGTTTTCTCTGGATTAAACCTTGCAGGGAGAGGCGCTTTTCCAAACGCATGAAAACTTGGAACATTTGGCCATGATGGAAAGGGTCCTAGGACCTTTACCACCTCATATGGTGCTCAGAGCCGAGTAAGAACAATAATATCATCCTATTTGCAGCATCAGATACCAGCAGAAAATAACTTGAACTGTCATTTCTTATATCAAAACCAAAACGGTTCTTGCAGCCGGCGCTCTGAGAAATACTTCAGACGAGGTGCGAAGTTAGACTGGCCTGAAGGTGCGACATCAAGAGACAGCTTAAAAGCAGTATGGAAACTTCCCCGGCTACCGGTAAATAACCTTACATTGGACTTGACATCCGCTTATCTGAAATATTGAAATTAAGGAGACCAGTTTTTTTGCATTTTGCAGAACCTGATAATGCAGCATGTGGATCACTCAGCCGGTGATCTGATAGACCTATTACAAGGTCTGCTTCGATATGATCCAACAGAGAGGTTCAAGGCAAGAGAAGCACTGAACCATCCCTTCTTCACAAGAAGCCGGGAACAGAGTATACCACCCTTCAACCCAAACCCTCATCCATTTTTATACAACCAAAAGAACTAAAAAAGAAAAGAAAAAAGAAACAGCAGATAATGTTTGGATACATCTGCAGTTTCTGTGTATCCTTCAGTTTCCTGTGTTTTTGTAGCATTTTATTATATATATGATTATCATGTATAGAAATGAAAGAAAGAGAGAAAGGTTTGTGCCTAATTTTTTCTTATCTGTTGTTTTGGTTTTTTGTGTTCACTTTCCGACCACAACCACTGTTGCTCCCTCCATGGCTATTGTAAGAGTTATTAAAAGTTACTTTACACCACAAAGTGAAATGTTAAACCATTTATTGGGTTTTTTGGATAGGTCAAAACGCAGCGTGAGGTGAGGCCCATCAATGACCAAAACGCTGTCGTCGTATCTGCAGCGAGGAGAGAATATTCGGAATCGAAAGGCTTCATCTTCTTCTTCTTCACCTATCTCTTTACTACTAGCTCAGGGTTTTTACTTTTCTAGGGTTTATCTATCTCATTCCGCAATCATGGAGTCTCTGGGGAAGCTACAGCTACATCACCAGCCATTTCACCTTTCCTTCACTCACACCTCTTCTTCAACATTCCCCAAAAACCTCTTCAAATCCTCAATTCAACCAATTTCATCTCTCAAATCCGCTTCAATTAAAGCTTCGTCCTCCAAATTTCAAAACTCTATCACCCCTCTCCCAAAGTCCACACCTTTCCGTCTCTTCAAATCCACATGCATCACTCTAACAACCGCCGCGGCTCTGCTTTTGGCGAATCTCCATCTCAAATCGCCGGCGATTGCAGCTCCCATCGCGCCTCCGCCGTCAGTTGAAAGCAAAGAAAACGTTACCTTGGAAGAAGAAGAGAGAGCGCTTGATGAGCATTTGATTACTCACCCTTCTGATGTCGACGCTCTTCGTTCATTGATGGAGGTAAAGATCAAATCTCGAAAGCTTACAGAAGCAGTAGAAGTGATCGATCGTTTGATAAAATTGGAACCTGAAGAAAAAGAATGGCCAGTTTTGAAAGCTAACATCTTTACCTACAGTGGAGATCTAGACTTGGCTAAAACTGGATTTGAAGAGATTCTGGCTAAAGATCCGCTTCGTGTTGAAGCTTATCACGGCTTGCTTATGGCTTATTCAGATGCAGGTCTTGATTTGAAAGAGGTGGAGAGTAGAATTGAGGAAGCAATGTTGAAGTGCAAAAAGGAGAATAATCAAAACGATTTTCGGGATTTTAAGCTACTCGTGGCGCAGATTCGGGTCATTGAAGGAAAACATAGTGAAGCATTGAAGCTTTATCAAGAGCTTGTAAAGGAGGAACCAAGAGATTTTAGGCCGTATCTTTGTCAGGGAATTATATACACATTGCTGAAGAAGAAAGACAAGGCAGAAGAACAGTTTGATAACTTTCGGAAACTTGTTCCAAAGAATCATCCTTATAGAGAGTATTTTATGGATAATATGATAGCAACAAAGCTTTTTTCCGAGAAGGCGCAGCGTGAGATGGCTGAGGAGATGGCTGGATCAACTAGTTGATGAGAATATGTGTAATGAGGTGAAAAATCATGCTTAGAAGACTTGGAAAATGTGGTTTTGAGGATTTTCTGTTGCAGGTTTTTCTTGATCGTCTCAAGATGTATCTTTAGTTGGTTTACATAAAGTTCATAAGTCGAATACTTGGTTTAATTTAATAATGGATTTGAATCAGAATCCCTGTGCACATGGTCTAGATGCTTATGTACATCTTGCTCTTTAGATCCAAAAGAACAGTGAGGTCTCATACTTTAGCTATATCATTCAGGCAACTTAATACATTACTTGCTTGTTGAGTTGGATGATGTTCTGGCCATAATTCTTTTTGATATTCTTGCCATCTCTTATGAGAAACCGATATTTCATATCATCTGTTTGGTGAACTAAAGATTGTAGAGGAAAGCTATATCAAACTCTTTGTTGGTTCTTTGATTTTCTTACCTAAAATACTGAAAAAGTAAAGCATTTCATGTTGAGTTTGATATTCTAGTCTCTGAGGTTTGACATGGAGACATGGAGTGTAATATCGTTTTGGAAATAAAGCGATATGGTCATTTCCTCTGTATAAACTTGCATGCATATCATCAATCTAAAAAGAAGAAATCAGAAGAAATATCATCAACCCAAAAGGCATCATTTTCCGTTTATCAGGTGTTGTGTAGCAGGCGGACTAAAGTTGATGGGTTTAAATGTAAGAACAGCATTCTTAAAGGTTTTAAATATGGAAAAAAGCGGAAGTTAAGGGGCCTCTTTCAACAAATTCACTTAAATATTTGGCTTCTATAAACTCAGTAAGCATTGGTCTCGTGGAACCCATTACAGGCAGCATTCTGTCAATGTGTTTCACCAACCCTTAGTGTGTGTTAAAGTCTTCCTCTGTTTGTTTCTATTTCACTTTCCTTCTGTACATGACAAAACAAATCGACAAGACAAAAATTTCCAAAAGGGTTTCTTCTTTTTTTTTACCTTATTGATTGTCTTAAACGTCTATGATATAGAGATTCACTAGTTGTGCTCAATCTCTAATCTCTCTGACTCTGCTTATTCAAGTTGCCAAATAAACAAAGCACATTCACTATCACTATTCATAATTGAGTCATTAGTTTGATAGACATCTCTTCCTCCAAGAGGAGTCTGAAGAAAAGAACTTACAAGACGAATATTTTTTCTTATAACTTTAGTTTCTCTTTCTCTTGTAGGCTTCTTATATTAGCTCATGATGTTTTACGTTGGGGATCTTTGAGTTTGATTGAATAAAACTTGAATCATGCAGCAATATATGGAACAACAATTTTGAACATTGTAATTCTAATACATTATAAAGTTCATAAAAAAAGACACGGGAGATCATAACTACAACGACTGTATGCAGCTATGGTTTTCCATGAGGCAGCCTCATTCTTCCCCACAACTACTCTGAATTTTTGTCTCAGTTTTGTAATTTCAGTTTCCTCTGCTATATTCTAAACAAACAGTTGCATTCATTGTACAAAAGCTTTTTGATGGAATAAAAAT
>Ga0041059_1001280_pt1 | contig 20083 bp, 12 predicted proteins | sample AraColnosormetaG_FD_56232 | JGI IMG/M metagenome (GOLD analysis project Ga0041059, IMG submission 56232) | Arabidopsis roots microbial communities from North Carolina, USA - Col MF nosort | ecosystem: Host-associated > Plants > Roots > Unclassified | place: USA: North Carolina | collected... | reverse complement strand
TTTTTTTTTTTTTTTTTACTTTTTTTCATTTTGTTCAATAGATTGCACAAATTCTAGGGAAACCTGACTTGGCTCCAGCTGCTTGGGTGAGAAAACTCGTCACTTTGTGTGATCAAGCTCCTGCCACACCATTTGATGCCGTTCGAGTTGTCCTGGAGAAAGAGTTAGGTAAAAGCATCGAACAAGTGTTTGAAACATTTGATGAGAAGCCTCTTGGCTCTGCTTCTATTGCTCAGGTACTACATTCTTCATCACTCATAGTTTCAGAACCTTTGTACAGTATTACCGTGCATGCTTATAAAATCAGATAAGATTATAGTTTGGTTAAGAAAGTCTCAATATATACTGTATTTCACTTTCTTTTTGCTTCTATCTAGGTACACCGAGCAAGAGTAAAGGGTGACAAGAGGGATGTTGTTGTAAAGGTGAGGAATAATGAGGAGAAAACTGAAATCTTCCTAGTCTACTTTTAATTGGTTTCTGAATGTGCTACGACATGTTTAGGTCCAACATCCTGGCGTTGAGAAGTTGATGATGGTTGATATCAGAAACTTGCAAATATTTGCATTATACATGCAGAAAACTGATATCAAATTTGACTTGTTCTCCATGACAAAGGAAATAGAGAAGCAGGTATATATCATTCTTTCTATATTTTGAGGGTATCTGGTAAGAACTTTATAGCCGCCAAGTCACTATCAGTCCTTGTTTTCATTTACTAGATTGGGTATGAATTCGACTTTAAAAGGGAGGCCAATGCAATGGAGAAGATCCGACGTTTTCTATATGATAACAATAGAAAGAGTCCTGTTCTGGTTCCCAGGGTGTTTCCAAATTTGGTGACCAGGTACTTATTCTTATATTAGCATTCTGGTTATCCCAATAATGTTTTAAGGCTTTTTAGGTTGTCCTGTTTCACTGATCAAGAATTATGGTTCCTGTCTTTTCGACATAGTCTCTTTCCATTCGAAAGTTCTTTAATTTTCGGTTATATTCACTAATGAGTGCTGATCAGAGGAATAATCATAATACGCACAGGAAGGTTCTGGTTATGGAATTCATGAACGGAATCCCGATCTTGAGCCTTGGTGATGAGATGGCAAAAAGAGGGATAAATCCTCATGGTAAAATGGCAGAGGCAGCAAAATTGTAAGCTCCTCCATTATCTCAGATAGGTTTTTGACTTTTTCCAATGGCATTGGCGGCTTTTAAAGCATTTGGATCTTGTCTAATGCTGCATTGGAAAATGTATTTTGTTTTCTAGCAATATACTACACAGTTTGTCCCAAGCATATGGCCAAATGATACTGAAGAGTGGTTTCTTTCATGCGGATCCACATCCTGGGAATATCTTGATTGGTAAAGGTTCAGAGGCAAGTCATCTTTTGTTTGTAGTTATTCTTTAGTAGTTTCTTAATTGACTTACTGTGGTCTTTTGATACGTTTTAGTACCGTCTATATATTTTGAGTTGTAATCTTTGTTTCCCGTCATCAGGTTGCACTGCTGGACTATGGTCAAGTGAAAGAACTCCCTGACCACCTGAGACTTGGTTATGCAAATTTGGTAATTGCCATCGCTGATAACAATGCGTCATTGGCGTTACAGAGCTTTAGGTGAAATAACTTTGTTATCATGATTATGGTTCTAATTGAAGCTGAAAATTGGTTAGTCACCTATCGGATTAGTGTGGCATATGATTATTACTTAGATGTTTCTGTGGTGTAAATTCAGGGAACTTGGTATAGCTACAGTAGCCAAGTGTAAGAATGAGCAACAAGAGCTTCTCCAGTTAGCAAAAACAATGTTCGACACAGAGATGCCTCCTGGTACGACAACTCTGCAACCTTTCTCAGAAGACTCTTCGATCAAAAAGATTTCGGTTGAGGTAAAAAAAGAAAACACATATTCAGTCAACAGTTGTGTGTGTTTTGAATATACTGCAAAAATTTGAGTGTGTTTGCTGGTTGTGGGTAGGCATTTCCAGAGGAACTCTTCTCTGTTCTTCGCACAGTAGTTCTGTTAAGAGGACTCAGCGTAGGGATTGGCATTAATTACTCCTGCGCTCAACACTGGAGGGCTATGGCAGAAGAGGCTTTGCATGCATCTGGAAGACTCTCAACAGGTTAAGACAATGAGCAACTCTTTTATAGTGATTTACCAAATACGTTTTTCTAATGGAAAATAAAATTTCAGGTAGAAAGCAGAAGCGTCGATGTAGTTCTCTTAGAAGGCTATACCCAGGGCCAAGAGAGAGTTAATAAAATCCCCTGCCTCTTGCAAATGATGCTCTCAGTCTTTAGTCTTTACATTATTTTCTGGATACAGCTAAGGCAGCAAGTTGTCTCTTACCTTAACCGGTTTAGTTGGTTTGAAACTTTGACTAGTGAGTACATCTTTATAAAAGTTTTGTCATTATAATGTCAGATTTGAGCACAAGGAGAGTTGCGTAAGTTTTAAAACTCTACTTTTGTGCTATTTGTGAGATACACCGACAAAGTTACATGGCAACTACTAGGAACTATAATAGTCAAATTTGTGAGAGTATCATCATCAAGAACCAGAAGTAGCTTTAAACCGCATTTGCAATATACATTTGGTTGTGGTTCGAACCCAAATTTGAGAATGAGTGAAAGAATGAATGAAATTCATTTATTTCCATGTCAACTTTTCAATAATCACAGAAAAAAAACAAAAATCCCTCACAACACACCTTAAAACTTGACCATCACTATCATGTTAATTCGATTTTCCATATTTTCGACAAATTTAACCAATGAAAATAAGGAAAAGACAAAGGTATTACATATTTATATCAGTAAAAAATAAAACTATAATTTATTTGATGTATACATTTGCAAGTGTATAATAAATGATAGAAAATGAAAATACAGTCCAAAAAAAGAAACAATTTGCTATCAACTTAACAACGAATCTATGTAATGAAATGAAACAAATTAAAACAAAACTACATTTATGAATCTTGAAGTGTTTTAGTTCATGTTCTTTCTAAAAACAATCTCAGTGTCAAGCCCAAACCCATCGATCTTCCTCATCTCCACAACCTTGGATCTCTTAAACAATTTCACCAATGGTTTCACACTAAGCAAATCGTTAGCCGAGTACTTATCCGTCTTCCCAGATATCGACACGTGTAACACACACACCCCTCCGGGCTTTAAAGTCCGTTCGATCTCCCCAACGAACTTCTCCGGGTAAAGCGCGTGATCGAACACGTTTGAGAATTCGAAATCGAATGTCTCTTCGTCGAACGGCTGCGCGTGGAAGTCACCTTTCACCACGAGAGGTGGTCGCGGAACCAGATCTATTCCGACGGAGTCTTCCACGCCGATCAATCTCAACGCCGCAACCTCTTGTCCAACCCGAGCACCGATCGAGAGAGCTTTTGATTGATTTGAGAGAAGACCGCGATCGCTGAGACGTCGGAAGAAAGTGGAGAACACACGAACTTTCCTGTCCCAGTCGCGCGTTGTCCATACCTTACGTAGCTTCGGGTTCTGAGTTTTGTTGAGCTGGTGTTTGATGTATGCTTCGTAGGAGGAGTATCCATGGTGACGGATCCGTATTCCTTCGTCGGCAACGGAGGTGACGGAGGAAGAGGAGGAGAGAGGACGGCGGAGGAATGTGGTGGGGAAGGCGAAGAGGAAGATGATGAGAAAAGAGAGGGAGAGGAAGAGAGAGAGTGTGAAGGGTAGTTTTGGTATTACGAATTTCATGTTAGCTTCGAGACTTCCCTTCCTTGTTGTCTCTGTGTGTACATCGAAGCATATATGGGAATTTATTTAATTAAAGAAATGATTAAAGTTTGGATCATAATTAGAAAAACACCAAATGCAAATAATATAGTTTGTTTTGTCTAATTGTCATCAAGGCATTATTATTGACTCTGAATTGAAACTTGATCCAATATAGCCCCAAAGTTCCGTTGGACTAAATTCAGAGCAATAAAAAGGTCCTCTGAAGAAAAAAGTTAAACATTCGTGAAAAGATAAGCTCCCTGGGCAGAATTCTCAAAGCCTAAAAGTGCAAAACAAAACAACCACAGGGATGCTCAAGAGAGAAAGAGACTTGTACATTCTATCAGTTTTTTTTAGTTCACACACCATTTGGGATATCTCCTCTTGATCTCTAGCCTACATTAGCATCTTCAGTTAGGGAAGTTAAAAACGACGACGAAACCCAACCATTCTTCTTCCCATACTCCACGTAGTCGTTGAATTTCTCCTTTGCGTTTGGGATGTCTAAAGCAAGATCTTCAAGTCCGTCTTTGACTCTTGTGAACCCTTTGGTCATCTGGTTTGTGGTTATGAGTCCTTCACTGAAACTCTCCTGCAGAAGATCCAGCATCATCTTGTCCTTCTTCTTCTCCATACCCATCACCAGTGCTTTCTTCACCACCTCATGGTTGAAGAAAGGCATGCCTAGCTCATGGATGCATTTGCATGCTTCTGATACCAGCCCTGAGCTTTCGTATTCCTCCAGGAGATTTGATATCTTGTCCTTTGCATCTTCCACTGCCCAACCGCTCCCACCTCCCCAGCATCTTAGAAGCCTCTCTCCTGCATGTCGAGCAAAGATGAGTGACCTAGCCATCTTCACGGTTTCAGTTCCGCTTGAGTTAGGGCGTAGTTTGCTACTGATCTCTTCCAGGTTAAAAGGTGCTAAAACATCATCGATCACAGCTCTAGCTAAGAACAGAGCAAGTTCGTTGGACGCATCCAGAATGTCAAGAGCTGTATCTTCTGCAGACTCCAGGAGCATGACGAAACCATCTGCAACATCTTCTGTGGTGAACATCTCGATGTGAAGAGATGAGAGAAGAACAGATGCCATTTCTTTCTCGTGATTCTTCCTGTCCAAAGCAAGTGTTATCAGCTTCTTTAGAAAAATTGGGTTGTACTCGGGTGCTCCTAAATCCTCAAGACTGCGTATGAGTTCTGGTATGTCATCAGAGTTGAAATACTCATGAATGATGGTCACAATGTCTTCCTTGAACCGCTTTAGTTTCTCATCCTCGTTCTGTTGTCGTCCACATTCACCAGAGGGATAACCAAACGAAGCATCAAGCCAACCACCTGAGACAGCTTTTGGCACAATCAAACCAAATTTGGTTCTAGCTGAAGGAATGTCAAGAGCAAGATCATCAAGGCTTTCTCTTAATCTTGAAAATCCCTTCACCATTTGACTAGAGCTTATCAGGTTTTCTGAAGCTGCTTCATTTAGCAGTTTCAATACAGGTGCTTCTGCTGCGTGGTTTTCCAAGGCAGTAACTAAGGCCCTCTTCACAACCTCATGGTGAAAGAAAGAAACACCCAACTCTCTTACGCAACGACATGCCTCATAAGTCTCTCCAGTCTCCACATATTCATTCAAAATGTCAGCAATCTTCTTCTTGACTTCCTCAACAGTGGTTCGAGTCTGTCCACCCCACCTTCTTTCTACTAGCTCAGCATGGTGTGCAGCTGATAGATAGCTTTTCTCTGCAGTTTGGACAACCTGGTAACCTTTAGAAGTTATTGGAAGTGCCTTGGCAGCCCTAGGAAGAAAAGCTGGAGGAAGTATGTCATCCACGACAGCACGTGCAAGGAACAAAGCAAGAACATTGACAGCATCAGGTATATCCACCACAAAGTCATCGGCTGACTCGAGCAGCAGGACAAATCCATCTCTTATCTGGTTCGGGTTAATGACATCAGCATACAATGCGGAAAGCAAAACCGAGGCCATTTCCTTCTCTTTGTCATGCCTGTCCATCGCTACCGAGACAAGCCGCTTGATGAAGTAGGGATGATATTCACTTGAACCAAGTTCAATGAGGTCAGCTGCTGCCACATCAACATCACCGGTGCTGAAGTATTCGTTAATGATGGAAGCTGCAGCTTTCTTGTAATCATCTAATGGGTCTGACAGAGTTGCACCAACAAGCTCGAATGGTTCCTATAAAACAAAAAAAAACACAAAGAGAGCTGAGACTGATGATCTCTAAAAAGTAACACACAATGGATAAATTTTCTACATCATCTGAACAGCAGATGGACAACAGAAACAGTTTTGTGCAAGTACTTTGGCAAGAAAATAATCAACCATCTAGTACGAAAGGTGCAGAAACTACCTCTCCACTGTCATAATTAGGATCATTCGGGTCAATGTGATAGTCTCCATCAGTGTCAATAAGTTTTCCCCAATTTCCTTTCCCACCACCTCCATCTGAAACAAAATTTATCAATCACCGCTACCCGAAGAACAAAGGAAGTATAAATATGCAATCTACACAATTTTCAGCTCCAAATTTGACTAAGAGCCATCCCTTGACACTTGATGGTTTAGAAACCCAAATCTAAACTGATAAAGGTAGTAACTGACCCTTCTTAGAGCGAATAGACCTTCCCGCATGAGACCTTCTGTGCTTCACAGCATTTGACGCACCAGAAGCTTTCCCACCACCAGATGGTTTAGGCAGATGCTCAAGTAAAACCGAGTGAGGTTTTTGTGAGGGTGGAAGATCATCTGCAGTCTGAGTTGCAACTTTCATCATCTCTCTCTGCTGATCCGTTAGGAAACCCTCCATCCTTGGCAATTACCCTAACAGTGAAACATCATCAAATCATTCCTTTAACAAACACATACCATACAATAAATATCAACCTAAAACCAAAACAGCATATAGCTAAAACCACAAGACACTGATGTGAAACGACATAAATGGAGATCTAAAATCACCAATCCATAATACAGAAGCCTATGCATCCCAAGGTTTCATCAAATTCTTCTACGTGTCATTCTTCACATATTTCTACAGCAATCAATCAATTAATCATTCCCGTGACTAAATGCCAAAACCAAAACATCGGAGAAATGTTTGAAACTCCAAGTACCAGTAACTGTTAATGTTCAAATCGCCTCGTCGTCAGCCAAACTATCCACAAAGCAGACCGTCGTACGGAAAAAGAGCAGGCGAGATCCGTGGTAAGAAGAAAGAGGACGGAGGCTAGATCGAAAAGAAGAACCCGAGTCTGAAGCTGCGTAAGCTATCCTGGAAAATAGTAGTAATGTTTGAGAGAAGATTGTTTGGAGAAGAAGATGGATTTGGGAATTTTGGGAGGAACAAAAAGCTTACAGAAATGGAGGCTGCTGATTCTCATCAAAGGTCTCATCATAAGGACTGTTGCCACGTGTTACTGTCTCAACGGTCACGATTGCTCGTTACATGTGCTGGCCTGTCCAAGAGAGATATCGATTAGGGTTATGGATTTAATTTTGGAGTTTTCCTACCAAAATAGTGAAACCAGATAATTTATAAATATCTCTCTGTCAATATCTTATCCCAAATTACTAAAACCTTATCCAAATTATGTTTCTAATTTCAAATCAGTTTATTGAAAAAATTAAACATTATCCACTTTTTGTAACAAAAAAGTTGAAGACTAATGTATTCACTTTATTCTGATTCGTTTTAATGAATGAGATAATTTGTGAAAACATAATGAGCTCAGTCAATAAAAGGGTCCAAAGACAGTAAAATTCAGGTCTGTTAAAGGAGTGATTAGTATATGCTAATCTAAAATATGGTCTTGAAACACATTTTGCAACTATACATTTTTGTGTCACATTGTCCTAAACAATGGGTTTGCTAAAACCTATTGGTTCCACTTCCACAAAATGGGTATTACCCTCATCGAGCTCCCTTAATTAGCTGCAGTGCTGCAGGGAAGGACTCGGCCGATAAGCCGTGAGCTCTTGCTGTTCTGTGTCTCGCTCTGACCCTATAAGACATGTATCATCATCACAAATTAGAAACACCAAAAAGGTACAGACAGAGATCTGAAACCGAATTCTTAGGCATAGTCGAGATGTTTACCTTGCCTAGGGGAGTCTTCTTCCAACACAACACATCAGTGTCATCTTCTGGCCTGCACAAAGTCAGAGGCAGAGTATACTTGAGTAGCTAGCCAAATCACAAAACAACTTACTTTTGAAATGAATAAATATGAACCATGTTTTACCTTTTTTCACCCGGAGGAATGTGTGGAGTACACATAGCAGAAGTTGCATCGCCTTGATCACTGGAACAGCTCATACGCGATGATGCATTGGCTGAAGAACGAACACTTCGAGCCCTCAAGACATTTCCTTGGCAACTTCTCAGAGAATTTGTAACTGCAGGCTTTTCAGATGCGCAGTCAGAGTCGGTTCTTGTAGTCAAATACGACTTGTGAAGCATTCTACGAGAACAACTGAAAAGTCCAAAGAAAAGACTTGCTGCTGCTTTAGCACTCTTTGGTGGAGAACACGCAGAGATAACAAGATTCATTTGGATCTCAACGTTGCATCCTAACACAGATTGGAACGAGTCTGCAATCAATTTCCATGATTTCTCGGCTCTTGCTACATGTTGAGGTGTGTAGAATTCTAACTCAGCTATTGCCACACCTGAAAAGAAAAAAGAATATGCATTTACTTATCTGAGACACAAGCCAAAGTAAAACTTTCAGACCATCTTTGGGAAATATAAGTTACCTTTGTCAACAGTAAGTGAAGTCAACCTTCCTCGTTTCCACAGAAATCTCTTTAGTGAATCAGAACAACACAAATCTGTAACCGTTTTCCACACAGATTCAACTGTTTCATTACAGTTTCTCTCTTGACCCTTCTCGGCATCTGATTTAATAACATCACCAGGACAACCTGATGATGTGCTGGAGAGCTCAACGTCTAGATACATGACCAAGGGTAAGTTATATATAGTTAGTAACCAAGACAACACGAAAAAGAAGCATGAAATAAAGGAAACGAGAATTTATGAATTAGGACCTTTGTTTATTTGGTTTCTTCCATTTTCATCTGTTGCAAAAGATGATGAGTCGGTGTTACTAAGTTGCAAAAGTGCCACAGTGAGCCAAGTTGTCTGGTTTTTCGATGCTCTCAAGTGTTTCTCAGCATCAGATAGTATCTTCAATGCATTTCTCAATTTCTGCATTTCTTCTTCAGCTATATATAGTAGAACAGTATATGATAAAGAGTGAGATCAGGTTTTAATTTGAAGCTGATATTCAAAGTAATCATCACTGGGGTGCTTACATGTATGCCTTGTAAGAAACCGAAGTCTGGTTGCTGAACTACTTTCTTGAGAGTTTCCAGCAATGATGTCCATAATGACATTAGCTAGCTGTGAAATAAGCTGCATTGGATCTATTTTGGATCTCATAAGTTCCCTCGCCCTTATAACCGTGTTTGAAGTATCAGAAGACATGGCAAGATCAAGCAGATCAAGCAATTCATCATCAGAAACAACCCCAATCTGCAGAATCAAAGAAATGTTGATCTTTCACTTCTAAACTATCTAATGTTTCCAAGACAAATATGAAGAAAGAAGTGTAAACTTACAAGCTTGTAGGCCAAAGATGTTGTTATTCTTTTACCGAGCAAACTTAACTGATCAAGCATTATCTCAGCATCCCGAAGTGAACCATCAGATTTAGAAGCAATGAAATCAACTGCCCCTTGATCAAAATCAATGCCTTCTTCAATACAAATCTTAGCCAGCTTAGTTGATATATCCGCATCACATACTTTAGAGAAATGATATTTCTGAGACCGTGAGAGAACGTTACGCGGTAACTTCTCTAGCTCTGATGTAACCAGTATAAAAACCGAATGCTGAGAGAAATTGTCCAAACTGTTCAAAAGAGTACCCCAAGTTTCTTGACATAATAACTGACACTCATCGATTATAAAAACCTTAAATCTTGATGAAACAGGAGGAAGAGATGCACTCTTGATGAGAGATCTTAGGTAGCTAGGTCGGTTTAGTTTACCCGAATCGGTTTCCATTACGTCCCTGCCTCTTCCTGAGAAGTATGATTTGCATTCACTACACAAGCCACATGGTCTACTATGTGCAGCCTGTGAAAGGCAGTTTAAAGCAGCAGCAAATATCTTAGACGTTGATGTTTTACCAGTCCCACGAGGACCATGAAAAAGGTATACAGAAGTAATCCTTCCTCTTAATATGGTGCTCAAGAGACATTTCACCACAACTTCTTGTCCAACTAGCTCATCAAAAGATTTTGGCCTGAATTTCTGACTCAAACTCCTCGACAACACTTCATGACTCGGTGTCACCACATCACTCTCACCATTTCCATTTCCAGGTAGTAAAGGATACTCTTCTACATCTGAGGATTGGTTTGATCCTCTGTACCTCGGCGTTCTTGACCAGCAATACGTTATCCCGCAACCACGGTTAGATTGACTATCAAAATCAACATCTTCATCTCCATAATAACTATGATTTGTTGAGTTCATCGGACTACCTAAACGGCTTCCATATTCACCAACCGAGCTAGCTAACTTAGTGGAATAATGAGTTCTATATCTTCCCCCTGAACCAGCCTCCTCAACATGACTGATTGAAGGCGCATTACATGCTAAGTCCCTACCTTTAACCGATAAATCACTGCAAGATCTTTCACTACTCCTAGAGCAGGCGTCTCCTTCAACATTTATCACCTTGCTACTCAACTTGTGAAGATCACAACCACTCTCAAGCTCCTCCATTATAGAGTATGAACCAAAAGGAATCAAACCCACAGGAGCATCAGCAGCAGCCTTACAAGCATCATCAGCATGTTCCACAAACTGAAGTGAGATCCCATTGTTGGAACCAGTTTCCCATTTGACATTGTCAAGCAAAGAAGCAAACTTGCTCATTGAAGTAGTACATGGATCTCTCAGTGACCGAACCCTTCTAAGAGCAACAAGTGTTCTTGTGATGGGAACATCAACAGAGTGCCTCCTAGTCTCCCCCATTTTCCAAAACAGATCAAAACAATCCTAAACCTTTCTCTCTATCTCCTAAAACTTCAAGATTCAACACTCATCATCACTTACCTAATAATGAATGTAAGCAATTAGTGATAAACAATGAAAATGTGGTAACACAGAGACATATGAGAGAAAAGTTATTAAATTTAACAATCACAGAGCTCAAAAAACAGAGACCCAGATAAGCTATGGACAAAACAAAAAAAACTTGGGAACGATTTAAATAAGGTTTAAGATAAGGAAACGACAAACTGAAAATACAAAACGTCAAAGATTGGGGAATACCAAGGTGTATTGAACAGAGTGGCGTACAATGCGGAGAATCCTAAACCCTAAAATCCCTTGTCGAAAGAAGAAGAAGAAGAAGAAGAAGAAGTAGTTGGTAAAGTGGTAAATAAGGGAAGTTATTATGGTGAGAGGTAAAAATAGAAAAAGGGTCGTTGTTGTTTGAGTGAATAGAGAGAGATAAGGGACAGAGGAGAAGGGGAGACATGTTAGAGTAGGAGGGCAGAGATTTTTGCAGAGAAAGGTGGAGTCTTTGGACAGAGAGCCCAACCAGTAAGAGAGAGAGAGAGAGAGAAAGAGTTAAGACTACTATTTGGTGTTCCTTCTTCGCTTCATTTAAGATTCGTTCGACGGTTTCAGTTTCAAGTTTGGATTTCTTTATGGCAACAAATAATAAAAACAGGACTTCGTGTGGTCCGCTTCTCTGCCACGTTTGGGGACTCTACTCACGTGTTCGTTCATTCTACCAACATATTCTGATTCAACTATCTCAATTATTTCTTATTTGGAATTCTAGATGCAACAATTATTTGTTGTTTGGAATTCAACATGAGTTATTGAGTCTCATCTCCTTGACCAGACCCCCACAAAAAAAAATCCTTCAATTTGCATGTCTGATATCCTCTTTCAAATTGTGATTAGACTAGTGTGTCTATTGAACCATGTTAGTTTTTCGAGTCAAATTTTAGTTTTTCCATGTTATATTGGTATGGACGTTACAAAAGCATCAAAAAGTATTTAGAGAAGTGTGAATCGCTAATGGTTTTGGTTTGGAAGGAAAACTAATTTTATTTTATTGTTGAAATATACATTTTTATTGTTAAGAAACTATACAAATCGAGACGAGAAGAGAAATGAGGAAATCATAAGAAAAAAGTAATAAAACTAAAGCATGATAGAGTGTGAGCCAATTTATTTTCGACCCAAAAACCAGGGCTCTACATGCATCAAATCTTACGAGAGTATACAACCGACAATAATACCAATTTGATCATTTAATCACATTAGTATGCAACGCAAATTGAACTCCTATTCAAAGAGTCTTACGATAATATTTATGGAAAATCGTACTCCAACTACACCAATTATCAGTGGCTTAAGTGTAATGTGGGGTTTTCGTGGTCAAAGAGAAACAATCTAGCTGGTGCGGCTTGGGTGGTTAGAGATAGTAAAGGGCTGGTTTTCATTCATGGAAGAAGATCCTTTGTCAATATTAAGGATGCTTGGTGTAGTTGGAGTACGATTTTAAGGATGCTTTTGATAAATTCCAACTACACCAATTAAGGGCTGGTGCACTGAAGAATTCTTAAATCAAACTTTATGGGTGGAGTAAGGAAATTTTTTGATGAATTGTTTTGTCCAATTTATCAACTATTAGTAGGTTTTAGTTTTAGGTTGTTACTAGCATATCCTGTTCTTGACAAGTGTCCAAGGTGCAAATGAACAAAATCTATAGTAATATTTTTGCGCAAACAAAAAAATAATAATCTAATTTTAGGTCCAAATAGAACTTTTATAGCACCAGGGCCAAGTGTTATAATGAGCTGAACCTACTGACCCGTTTTCGAGTCTATTAACTAAACCATAATATGCGGCCATGTGTAGGTTATTCTTCTATTAGAGAGAGAAGTGTCCGTGTGGTGACAAAGATTTGAATGTAACCCGAAAGCGCACTGGTAAACCCAAAATACCTTAAATGAAAACAATATTCTTGTATATAAATCAAGATGGCAGAAAAGTGTTGGACTCATGAGAAGAAGATTCAACCCCGTTAATTACTAGTTACGTTTATTGGATGCCTAGGGATGATTCCTCTCTAGTTAGAAAGTTCTTTCGCGGATTAGAACTAATAATTCATCCCCTTTCTCACCGTTTCGAAACTGTTGGAACTAAAGTTCTATTTCAAATGACATCAAGAAATCTTTAAACACCTTTCAAAAGGAGATGTAAACAAAGTTTTTATGTTTTGCTTCAGAGTATATAGGGTTTATTGACATTGGAATCCTTCTAAGTTCCATGTCACCAAAATTACGTTCATTCAATCAATGAGTAGAGAGGATAGCATGAAATGTGCCACGTATGATATATGGTTGGATAGCATAAGATTACTTATTTTTCGAATTCTCGGCGAACTTTACGGACAGGAAAAAGAATAAACAAAAGAAAAAGGATACGTCGCATGATAGAGTTGCCTACTTTACCCTTCATCATCAACAATAATCAGTTTTGGGATGCATGTGCTACAATTACTCAAATCTTCGTTGTCGTTATCACATTTATCTTATAGATCAAATCTTGTTGGTGGAGTGGAGTGAAGGTGAAGACTTGTTGATATGAGCGGCCCTAGCTCTCTCCTTGATTGATTCCTACTACTCCATCAATTAAATGTTATTCACTTTCATATTTATTTATCTGTGTTTTGAATAGGGGTTGTTGTAAATATTGAGTATCCTAACCCTCAAGTCAAAGAATAATAATAAATATTTGCACATTTCCTTTTTAATTTGTGACAACCCGTAAATAGCCAAAAATAACCTTTGGAAAATTTTGGGGAAGAGGAAGAATTTGTCCGTTCATGGAACACACTATATGACCGCCGAGATCAAAGTAAAGTAATTATCTTCCTTGAACAGAGTTCTATGTCGAACTTGATTGTTTGCTTTGAAGTTTCTTATCGATAAAGCAAAAGATATTGACAAAACACATATGTTGGTTTAGAAAAACTTCAAGTTGCATTTCTTCTTTTAGCCAATCGCACTATCTTCCGTGAAAAGGTAAATAATATATAGCTTTATGACAATTTCACAAAAATGGTTCGTTAGTTTTGACTTAGCATTAAGATTTTTTTCCAGAAATCTAAGTATTGGTAAAATAATTCTATATCTACTACTAGGTCAAAATACAATTCTATATTATTTAAAAAATTGTAACTGAGGTAATTGATCAAATTACCAAAATGATGAAAGAGCTAGTTAAGAATTTAACAATGTACAAGTTTTAGTGAAATGGTCAAAACTAAATATCCATTCTTTTGGCCCGTTAGCATCATTAAACCAACCACTCAATGGAGACATGGAAGATCAAAATTCGTCAACCCTAGCGCTTTGTTTCTCTACAAGGATCAAGTATGGAACAACAACAACCACAAGAAATCGAAATGTGCTAAGGTCGCATGAGTTCGCTAGGAATAAGTCTATAACATTTCGTTTTGTCAACAAAATAAGATTTTAGTATATATATTATTTACAATTTTACCAGACTTCCATTGTCAACAAATGACATTATTGTTGTTGTCGAAGAAAAAACAAAGGTGACACTATTTGCTGTTTTACTTTTTATTTCATGAGGACGGAGGACCCATTTTTTTAATTTAGTTTAAAAGAGCAACCGTATCAGTTGATTACGGAGTCCAGCAGAGAAAAGCATGCTCAACTGTCAAAAACAACCTAACAATTAGGGAATCCCGTAAAACCGGCAAATCACGAGGGCAGCATTACATTACATTACATTACATGTCCCACAAATCACTTTCCCTCCCATGCTTTTCCACTTCCACCTATCATTACCAACACCTATTACCTAAAGGACTTTAAGCCAGAGAGTTTTCAAATCCCGTACCGTGATTGGTGCACTATGAAGTGGAAAGGAATACGATGAAAAACAAACTGTTTTCTCAATACATTTTCACCGACACCAATCATGAAGCAAATAGCTGCAATTAATTTTTTCTACGTTTTAAGACAAGAATATATATTAAACTACTTATTTTCTTCTACATCTTAATTAAGTAGTTAGTATTCTTACAAACACTTCTGATTATCATTTTTGTGTTCAATATATAAACTCCTTTCTATTTAAAAAATTCCCTCAACACTATAATATCATTCAGTCCCTATCTAAAAGTTAGGTGTCCATAGAGATATACGGATATTGAAATTTAAATGATATATGGCGGAGATCATGCAAGGACAATTATCTTCAATAGAATCATTACGACTTATTAAATGTGTGTTCCCGACATTTTATTACATGATTCTACTGTTTTCTTTCTCATCATCTCATTCCATTATTTGTTTTTCTATTTGTGTTTCTAGATTACTTGACATGTACGTTAAATCATTTATCTTCCTTTTCCCTTGATATCCCACTCGAATGACATGTTGCTGTAGTACTATTACTATGGTTGGAAATCTTATTTCTCTGAATAATAAAAGTTTATATTCAGATAACTGCTATGATACGTAAACTTTCCAATGGTTATTTAATTTTGTTTTGCAATTAATATATGCAACTATAAGTAAAGCCTAGTGAATTCTTTGGATCGGAGTTATATGCTATGTGCTAATAATACAAGGAACCCCGCAATATTGATATAAAATTTACCAAACTGTATCCCACACTTTAAAAGTTGTCATCATACTTTATGTGAATGCAATAGGATCCAAATCGTTTGGGGAAGATTTTACATTTTAAATTCTTATATTCCGCAAGTGCCCAATGGTGCCGCACGAATTATTTAGTGTATCAAACTATTGGTAGGAGCAATTAGTAAAGCATATACAGTGCAACAATCTATTTAAAAGTATAGAAATATCTAACTAAAACATATTTTGAAGATTCCCTCGTCCTCCAATCGTCTTCCATCATCGAAATATCCCTTTGAAGAGCTAAGAAACTTGGTGGGAACAAATGATGCTATTCGATAATTTTCTTCGATTCTATGGTATATTTGGAAAGATTGGAACATAATTAATATATATATCCCACTTGATGCATAAAGAATGTTGTTTAAGAAACGGAGTTCTGAGGTAACTGACTGACAAGTGCTTCGACTCAACCATTACTACTTACCAAATCCACGGCTCTTGGCATACCCCATACACGCTTAGTGGATATGGTTGAATCGCTAGTTCCCACCACCAGCTTCTTTATCTTGACTTAAAAGAGGGCACGTCGATGTCTTCCTCCCCTACACGACAATGTAGAACATGCATGTTCAAACAATTTGCAAATGGAAGATATATTGGAAATTTGTGAAAGGCCATGAGGTAGATACACAATTAAATTCATGAGTTCATAGGTCAGAACAAAGCTGAAGCATGTTCTACATGCCCAATCAAGAAAAAGTCAAACTTTTCTCAATGCCGACTTTACTGTTCTAAAATGTATGAAAATACACATTAATATACAATTATAAATACATGCAAATATATATTGTTATAAACTATATAATGGTTACTTGATATGGATCCTTATACTTAACTAACTTAACACCAACTCCCTGGATCTATAATGTATATATTGGGCTAAACAGGTCATGTGGAAGTTATTTGAAAAGTACACCATATCGACCTAATTAGATTGGAGGCTTTTTATTTAGTTTTTTGTCAACAATTAGATTTGAGTAACGGATGTAACCATATTATTTGTTCCTACCTCCTAGGCATTATTATAGTATAAGGTTTTTTTTTAACTAAAGATGATTTAAAAAAAAAAAAGTGGGACCTAAACCTTAAAAATTCCAATAACAAATAGTATAGAGGTCCTTTTTCTCTTTATATAAACCCCCAAAATTTCCTCTTCTCTGTATTCTCCACTCAATACTTATTTCCTCTGTCTTCCTTCGCTTCCCTCTTCTCTCACCACAATCCGAGAGAGAGACAGTACTGTAATCCAAGTGAGAGAGAGAGAGAAATGAAAATGCAGACGAAGAAGCTCTTTATCACCATTGTCTCCTTTCTTCTCTATGCTCCATTGTTCTTATCTTCACCAGTTCCTGACCCTGAATCTGTCGTTGAAGAAGTTCACAAGTATGAATCTTTCATCTTTTTTCCTTAACCCTTCCTTCACATTTACTTGAAACCCACTTCTCCTTTAAATTTCTGCTTTTTATGGAAACCCAATTTGAGCCTAGCGTTACAAAGTTGTCGCCTTTACAAACCAATTTGAGCATAGTGTTACAAAGTTCTCACCTTTACAAACCAATTTGAGCATAGTGTTACAAAGTTCTCGCCTTTACAAAAATGGGACCATTTTGAAAAGTCTCTGTTTTTCTAACAAAAGTTTGCAATGTGTTTGTGTTGTTGCAGGAGCATTAATGCGTCGGTTGCAGGAAGAAGGAAGTTAGGTTACCTCTCATGTACGACCGGTAACCCAATCGACGACTGTTGGCGTTGTGACCCTCACTGGGAGCAACACCGTCAACGTCTCGCTGACTGCGCCATTGGATTCGGCAAAAACGCCATCGGTGGCCGTGACGGTCGGATCTACGTGGTCACCGACTCAGGAAACGACAACCCAGTTAGCCCCAAGCCCGGAACTTTAAGACACGCCGTGGTCCAAGACGAGCCACTCTGGATCATCTTCCAACGAGACATGACGATTCAGCTCAAAGAAGAGCTAATCATGAACTCATTCAAGACCATCGATGGCCGTGGTGCTTCCGTACACATCTCTGGTGGGCCTTGTATAACGATCCAGTACGTGACCAACATTATCATCCATGGGATTCATATCCATGATTGCAAGCAAGGTGGCAACGCTATGGTGCGGAGCTCTCCACGGCATTTCGGGTGGAGAACGATATCGGACGGTGATGGTGTCTCTATCTTTGGAGGAAGTCATGTTTGGGTTGACCATTGTTCGTTCTCTAACTGTGAAGATGGACTTATTGATGCTATCATGGGCTCGACGGCTATCACTTTGTCTAACAATCATATGACACATCATGATAAGGTCATGTTGCTTGGTCATAGTGATACTTACAGTCGTGACAAGAATATGCAAGTTACCATTGCTTTTAACCATTTTGGTGAAGGCCTTGTCCAAAGAATGCCCAGGTAAATAAAAAATCACTTTGTGTTAGTAGTTAATGTGATTGTGACCATGGATATAGATTAATTTTGGGACCATTGTATTGTTGTTGTGTAGGTGTAGACATGGATACTTCCATGTGGTGAACAATGACTACACACATTGGGAGATGTATGCGATTGGTGGAAGTGCTAATCCTACAATCAATAGTCAAGGGAACAGATTTTTGGCACCCAATATCAGATTTAGCAAAGAAGTGACTAAGCATGAGGACGCGCCTGAGAGCGAGTGGAAGAGATGGAATTGGAGATCTTCCGGAGATTTGTTGCTAAACGGTGCGTTTTTTACTCCGTCTGGTGGTGCAGCCTCGTCTAGCTATGCAAAGGCTTCGAGCCTTGGGGCTAAACCGTCTTCTCTAGTTGGACCATTGACGTCTACTTCTGGTGCACTGAATTGCCGTAAAGGTTCCCGTTGCTGATTGTGGCTTAGTGGTCACACTTAAGTTTTTACCCCATTATTATATAGGAAAAGGCAATTAAAGCCACCAATTAAGGGGGATTAAGTAGTGTAGTAAGACTTTCTTAATCCCTTGATTTACTCTTTTTTTTGTTTGTTTATTCGGGTAAAATTGAAGGAGAATACAACCTCTGGCTAGCTGCTCTCTAGGACCCTTCTTAAGGATTCTCTGTTTTAAGGAATCTTTAAATTAGGTTAAAGTGTGGGAACAAGTGCAGATGTGTTGATCTTGATATTAATATAAATATGATTTTGTGTCTTTATCTTTTACTAGTATTATTTTCTTATGAGCATTGCAATGCAAAGACATAGATTAGTCACAAAAATTAGTTTGAAGTATAAATTTGCGTACACACATGATGGAGAGGTTAGTTAAAAGTGTGCCCATTTGGCAAGTCAATAATGGCTCTTTGATTTTCCAAATAAAATGACTTTTTATTCGGAAGTTTGTAATGTTATGTAAAATGGTAACTTTTGGGTCAAAGATGTTGGAGCCAGTCAATGTTTGACCAACTGCCGCGACTTTTTTTTCCTCTGGCCAATGCATCGATTCCGGTAAATTAAAAGAAAAATTACCCTTAAAAATAGGAAAAGAAAATCCTAGGCATGACAATGAGAGAAGAGAAAAGTGAAGTTGATAGATTTTGAATAGAAAAAAGAAATACTAAAATTTTCAAAAGAAAGATAATTGGAGCAGTCAATACCACAGTAGCTCTACTTTTGATGGGTTTGTCTCATATTCGTGTTTTGACTACTGTCCACTGATTATGGGATTTATTTAAAATTTGAAAGTAACTAATTAAACAACTAACCAACTTTCTTTGTGGCCATGTGCACATTTTCTTTTGTTAAAGATGGCCATGTGCAACATGATAATACATCTAGGAACGAAAGGAAGAAGAAAACTTTGAAAGTAACAAGTGGTCGCAACTAATGATGTGATGTAGTTGGTGTGATTAGTATGTGGCTGGTTTGATTTGGTCAGTCAGTGAGTATTAAATGTTAGTTTGCCAAGAAAGATTTTTTTTTTTTTTGGTCATACTGTATATAGCATAAAACTAGGTAGAGAATTTCCTTGTTATGAAAAAAAAAATCTTTACATTTGAGTTATTGGGGAACGAAAGAAATTCCTATGGAGCAAGAAGGTTTAAGTGGCCATGTTATGAGTTGTGTGCGGTCACGTGTACTGGTCAGTTAATTTAGTTGTAACAATCGATTATATTTGTTCTATTATTCTTTATATTTCAGTGATGCCGTAACAGTAAGAAATTATAGTTAACTGAAACCAACAAAAAGATTCAGAATTACTGGTGTTATTCAATTATGGAGTTAAAGTTAATTCTTTAAACTTTAGATTTGTTTTCTGATATTGCTTTTAAGAATATGTTTGTATGAATTTCAAAATCTCTGCAATATATCTTGGATTTTGATTCTAATGATTTACTCATGAAACTCCAAAGAGGTTTCATTTCAAATCAATTAATATACAAAGATTTTACAAGACTTTTAGTTTTGAACAACATTGGATTTTAATGAAATATTTAAAATCTTAATTGAATAACACCAAACTTTAAAATCTATTAAGCATGATTTACAAATATGAGTTCCAATAACACTAGATTTTAA
>Ga0041059_1001279_pt1 | contig 20086 bp, 19 predicted proteins | sample AraColnosormetaG_FD_56232 | JGI IMG/M metagenome (GOLD analysis project Ga0041059, IMG submission 56232) | Arabidopsis roots microbial communities from North Carolina, USA - Col MF nosort | ecosystem: Host-associated > Plants > Roots > Unclassified | place: USA: North Carolina | collected... | reverse complement strand
CAGATCAAGTTCAGCATCATCAGCCATTCGAACGGCTTCGTCTTTAGACACTAAACCAAGCTATAGAGAGCAAAACAAACTGGAAATTTATGAGTCCTATTATGCAGAATCAAAGCTACAATTCGAAGAATTTGAGTCACATTTACCATGTTTTGTTGCCCATCGATAAGCCTAACAGTAGCTGACCTACTCAAACATAGACATCATCATCAACAAATCGAATCAGAAAGAAATTTTCAATTCACGATTAGGCTTAAGAATCCTCACCTAATTGAGGAGATATCAAGAGCTTCATCAATTTCAGCTTCTTTCGGCCTACCTCTTCTATTGTCTCCAGAGAATCGATAACCTCCACCACCACCGCCGAAGCGGCAAGTGACGGCGAAAGCACGGCGAGGAGAAGGAGTGAGATTAGTGAAAGACAGTTCGGTTTTGGAGAGACGAAGACTACAGAGTTTGGAATCAACAGAGAAGAGTGAATGTGATGATACTGTTTTGGTTATTCCGGTGAAGACGGCGTTGAATCCAACGGTGCTGCTGGTAATCCCAGCCATGGCGCTTCTTCTTCACTCAGAGGTTTCAAACCATCACGAAGCTCTTATCCAGAAGAATAAAACGCAACGGAGAATGAAACTACGTCGTTTCCAATGTTTGGAAGCTAAACGTCAATGTTTTTATTAATGGGCTTATGGGCTTTAAAACAAAGGGCCCAATTACTTTTTAGTTTTTAGGATTTTTATTTTAACATCTAAACTAAAACCAGCATAATCACATTGAACATGGGAGAAATTTGAGGAATATCATGTTCCTAATTTTAAAGGGAGTAAAATAAAGTTATAATTTGCAAAGGAATCTATGCATATAAAGTTATTTTTTTATTTTTTAAGAAATTATAATCTAATAAACCAACTATATTTATTATTATACATATGTATATTTGTCAAATTTACTTAAAAATTCATAATTTTAGGAAACAAAAATAAATAACTTATAGATAGAGGTAATCTTTGAATTAACTAACTTAACTCATGCAAGAGCCATGCCAACAACACTTTTAATGATGCAACAAAGATTTTTATTTTTATAGTGATGCAATAAATACAAAATAATTATGTCTTCATTTCATAAGATTTTCCATCAATTATTTTTCCCAAAAATTAATTATTTTGTGTTGGAGATTATAGACAGAGGATACTTTGGTAATTAATTCTGTGAAAGTAGACTTGTATTTTGATAATGATGCATTAAAAACAATATTAAGTCTTTATTTCGTAAGATTTTTCCATCAATTCTTTTTCAATAAATAAAATTATTTTGATATACAGAATATTTTCGTAATTAACAATAACATTTACACGTGAGAAGAAGAAAAGGAAATTAGGGCAAACCACAGAACACAGCTTCAGCCAAAAAAAAAAAGGGAATCGAAGTGATTTTATCTTCTCCACCGTCAATACAGACACATATATATACACTATATACCTCTATCTATCTGCAAAACTTTTTTTTATTGAATCCTTCTAATTGCGAAAAAACAAGAGAATCGAGTAATGCAACAACAAGGTGAACCATCGGTTTTGAGTTTGAGACCCGGCGGTGGCGGCGGCAAAAGCAGGCTTTTCGTCCCTCGCTTTAGCTCCTCTTCCTCTTTTGATCTTACCAATGGCGGCTCCGAAGAAACCCCTTTTCCCGTCAAGGTAAATACATTGAAAAATCCTCTGTTTCTCTTCAATTTGGTTTCGCAATTCGAGTTTAAACGAGGATTGGATTCGTTTCCATGATTTTGAATCGAATTTTGTACAAAGTTTGAATTTTTAGGGTTGTTGAATTTGAATATGGACAAAGATTGATACTTTATGTTATGTAATTGAATCCTAAGCTCTTGACATTTTATGTTTTTGTAGAGAGAAAATTCTGGTGAACGTGTGAGGTTTTCCCGAGAAGAGATACTTCAGCACAGAGAGGTATTTAACTTAATTCTCTGATTCTGTTTTTGACTTTGTGAACCAAATCATTCACCTTTGTGTTTTCTTGATCGCAGTCTGTTCAAGTCTCTGATGAAATTCTTAGACGCTGTAAGGAAATCGCAGTTGAGCTTTTTGGCGAAGAGCAGAGTTGGGGGAATCATGCAGCCGAGAGTAAAGTAAGTGTGTGTCTGTGTGTGTGTGTGTAATCCTCCTGTTTTGGAATCTGTCTTTTAAACTTTCATTCTTGGTTTTGGTCTTATTAGATAACAAATCATACTCAGCATCGTCATACCGAGACTGATAACCGTGACTGGCATAGTCGTTCTCAGATTCCAACCTCTGGTAAAGAATGGTTAAGGGACGACCCTCGTGAAGCCAAAAGTACATGGCAAGGGGTAAGTTTTCGTCACTTGTTATGTGTTGGCATATCATTACTAGTTTTCTCTTCTTGCTAACATGATCATCTTGTGAAACAGTCTGGTCCTACCCCTGTGCTGATTAAAGCGGAGGTTCCGTGGTCAGCTAAAAGAGGAGCTCTTTCAGATAAAGATCGAGTCGTTAAGAGCGTGAAAGGGTATTGTCAACAACTAATACTATTCTTTTCAGCTTTTGTGTTTGAAGGTTGATGTGATGTATATTCTGACTGATTCTTTACAATTTTATGCAGTATTCTAAACAAGCTTACTCCGGAGAAGTACGAGCTTCTTAAAGGTCAATTGATTGACGCTGGCATCACTTCCGCAGATATCCTAAAGGTTTGTTTCAATTCCTGATCTCTATTGTTGTAGTTCTCTCTTTCATGGTATTGATTTGCTCTTACCTTTGATTGCAGGAAGTGATACAGCTAATTTTTGAGAATGCTATACTGCAGCCCACATTCTGCGAGATGTATGCTCTTCTGTGTTTTGATATTAACGGACAGCTACCTTCGTTTCCCTCTGAGGAACCCGGTGGGAAAGAAATAACCTTTAAAAGAGTGCTTTTGAATAATTGCCAAGAGGCATTTGAAGGTGCTGGCAAATTGAAGGAAGAGATCAGACAGATGACTAATCCAGACCAAGAAATGGAAAGAATGGATAAGGAGAAAATGGCAAAGCTCCGGACACTTGGAAATATCCGTCTGATTGGTGAACTTCTCAAGCAAAAGATGGTGCCTGAGAAGATAGTTCATCATATTGTTCAGGAGCTTTTAGGAGACGATACTAAAGCTTGCCCAGCAGAGGGAGATGTTGAAGCTCTCTGCCAATTTTTTATAACCATTGGGAAGCAACTTGATGACAGCCCACGATCTCGAGGTATTAATGACACGTACTTTGGTCGGTTGAAGGAGCTAGCAAGGCACCCTCAGCTAGAGCTGCGTCTCAGATTTATGGTCCAAAACGTTGTTGATCTTCGAGCTAATAAATGGGTACCAAGGCGTGAGGAGGTAAGATTTTATCATTCCATCTCAAATCTTTTAATAACAGTCTTTAGTTCTTTATCCGTGCTTACGTGTTGTTGTACTTATTCAATGGCAGGTGAAAGCGAAGAAAATCAATGAAATCCATTCTGAGGCAGAGAGAAATCTTGGGATGCGTCCGGGTGCAATGGCAAGTATGAGAAACAACAACAACAACCGCGCTGCGGTTTCTGGTGCAGCAGACGGTATGGGCTTGGGAAATATCCTTGGCCGTCCTGGTACTGGAGGAATGATGCCCGGCATGCCGGGAACTAGGGTGATGCCTATGGATGAAGACGGCTGGGAAATGGCACGGACCCGGTCCATGCCCAGAGGCAATAGACAAACAGTGCAGCAGCCGCGTTTTCAGCCACCTCCTGCTATCAACAAGTCACTCTCAGTCAACTCAAGGCTTCTTCCTCAGGGTAGCGGAGGTCTCCTCAATGGTGGTGGTAGGCCAAGCCCTCTTTTGCAAGGTAACGGTTCTAGCTCAGCTCCTCAAGCCTCTAAACCCATTCCAACTGTTGAGAAGCCGCAACCACGGTCTCAACCTCAGCCACAGCCACAGGCAGCTCCTCTGGCTAATAGCCTGAACGCAGGAGAGCTCGAGAGAAAAACCAAGTCGCTTCTTGAAGAGTATTTCAGTATTCGTTTAGTGGATGAGGCATTGCAATGCGTTGAGGAACTAAAATCTCCATCTTACCACCCGGAGCTCGTCAAGGAAACAATCTCGCTCGGTCTAGAGAAAAACCCACCATTGGTTGAACCAATTGCCAAACTCTTGAAACATCTGATCTCTAAGAATGTGCTGACATCTAAAGACTTAGGGGCAGGTTGTTTGCTCTACGGTTCCATGTTGGATGACATTGGAATCGATCTGCCAAAAGCACCAAACAGCTTCGGAGAGTTCTTAGGGGAGTTGGTCTCAGCTAAAGTCTTGGATTTCGAGCTGGTGAGAGATGTTCTGAAGAAGATGGAAGATGAGTGGTTCAGAAAAACCGTACTCAATGCAGTGATAAAGAGTGTTCGCGAGTGTCCATCGGGACAGTCTGTATTGGATTCGCAGGCGGTTGAAGTTGAGGCATGCCAGAGTTTGCTCTAAAAGTAAATTGGTTTGGCCGGCAAAGTCTTAAAATGTTTACTTGAGGAGTAGTCTGAATCATTTTTCTTATATAAGTTTTGAGTTAATATCACATACTTGGAAGATTTGGTTCAGTTTTGTTACATCTTTGTTTTTTTCGTTCATCTTGAGTTTTGAACATTTCAGGGTGAGGAGAAAAAAAAACACAATTTGTTGATTGTTATCTTATTCTTAGTGCCTACACAATTTTTGTCTTTGACATTAATAATCTAATTAATTGTGGGATGCCTTAATTCAATTTCAATCATCGTTGAAACTCACTCAGGGTAATGGTAAGTATGGTACTACCATTATATAAATATAGTATGTATTAGGACTAGGGTAACATATAACAATGAAGATTTGATTGTATTCCTCACTGTTGGAATTCTCTTCAATATCGAATGGACTAGGGTAAATATAGTAATCACTGTCACTATCTTCATCAAAAGACTCCACAACTTCTTCTTTCTTCTTTCCTGGAAACAACTTAGCAAAGCAAAACAGGAAAGAAGAGAAAAGAAGTGTGAAGTCTTCAAGTGATGCAATAGCTAACAATGGTTTTAAACTTTTCTTCCTGTTTTTGGTATTGTCGTCTTAGTCATCTTGAATTCAGAATCACTGTCAGTCTCTGTTTCTTCACCAAGTGTCTTTGTCTTCTTCACTGTTCAGAGAAAAAACAGTGTTTTCTTTTTCCTCTTCCACTTCAGTGACTGCTGAGCTAATTTCTTTAGCTGTATCATAGCGCGATAGATACTGACCTTTAATATGAGGGCTCCATAGGCAAATAGTAATTGGGCATTATGCATTCATCATTCATCAAAGTATATAGTAAAATAAACCACAATACCTGTGTCTTAAAAAAAAATGGTATTATTATCTCCAGGATACAAGTAAATTACACTTTAAAGTACAATATGTGTGCTCAAGAGCAAGAATCAATCAAGAGGTCAAGCAACATAGTAGATTGGGCGTCTGTATTCATCAAAATACTCATCGCGGTGCAAGAAACAAATTGCGTAAATTGCGTATATTATTCCTGGTAAGTAGCCTAAGCAAGTCAGTATCAAACAAATGAAGAACTCAACCTACAAGTTAAACCAAAAAAACATGAGTTAGGAAAAACAAAATTTAAAAATTTTATTTTTTAGTCCCTTAATTAGTGTTTCTTTTTAACAAAAACACCACAATTATATTTTCAGTAATTGATCTCCACATTCATCATATTGATTGGTTCCCGTAAACCGGAGTGCAACCAATTTCAATTTAAATAACCGTAATCAATTCAATTTCAACTACGGTTTCGATTTCTGAAATAAGAAGCTGTGAAAGTTCAGAGATCGATAGAGAGAGATGAAACTTACAGTGCAACAGCCATGCCTGAGACAAACTCCGACAGGAGGAAGAAGAATTGCGATGAAGATCTCGCAGCAAAGCTCGCAACTACTCGCCATTAATTTACGGAGATTAGATCAGATTTGATGACTTGAAAAAGAGAAGAAGAGAGAAGCTTCACGAAACAAACAACCACAAATATAGTAGGTGTTGTGTCCAGCGACGTGAATCTTAATAATTAAGATACAGAGTGTACCGCGAGATCTTTAACCGTTTATTTTGCGGGATTTATTATATCCTACGGTTCGTTGTTGATATCTTTTTGGGTATTGACGTATGACGTCTGTTTATTGGTTGACTCACGGGAGCTTTGGTATGGCTTCACTTACCATACTCTTTCATTATTTAATCTCATTCCAGCTGATAAATGATATTACTAGATGAGCTACATTGCATTATCTTGGATTATAATTGTGCCAAGAAAAATTTGAAATTTTTTTAGTTGTAAATACAGTTAAGATTATTAAGATATCATTAAATTTAACACATGCACAATTTAGTCATTTTGATATTAAATACATCGATGTGAATGTAAATTAACAAATACAAAAGAAAAACAAACAAAGTTACATCAAGATAGGGAATCCATATGAAGAACCAAATATATAAACAAACAACAGCCGGAAGCATCCTCTAGATTACAATATTTGGATGCATAATCGAGATGCACCATTCAAATAATAAAACGAATAACACCCTAGTTGTTCGAATATGAAAAGACATACTACACTTTTTAAAGAATATAGGACACTCCAATCATTATTAACTGAGTTTAAAATGAAAATATGTCATTGTTATGATGCGAGTTAAGCGGCTTGAACTAATCGCTAGAACTTATTATATATTTCTTCTGTTGCATGAAGTTTGATGTTGTAGGTTTTTTTTCACAAAAAATTGATGGTTTGTATAACATTATTATTACTTTTAGCTGTGATTAATAGAGAAAACAGAGAAATAGAATTAATATTATTAAACAAGACAAAATAATAATCAAAAAGTATAAAAAATACCTTTTTTAATTTGTGTAAAAAACCTACAATACCAAACTTATGAAACAGAGAGAATACTACTTTTTTCGGGACGCCAATGATTTTGCCGCTTAGCTTAATAGTAATCATATGTGAGAATTTTAATCGGTGATATATTGGTAGGCAGAAAATCATCTCCATAAATTAAAGATAATTGTTCAACCACCTAAAATACATTAACCTAAATTTTAAAAATCGTTTGAAATTCTCACTTCACAAGTCAAATCCCTAGTAAGTTAGTAATCTTATATAGACAAATCGAAAGTTGAACACGATTTTAAAATTTGGTTGAATGTTTCAAAGTATAGAATTTTTGTAAGATTTTGTTTTAAGAATCTGTTTGAATTTGAATAATGCGGGTCAAACCTCTACAAAGTTACAAAAAGATAAAGATTGAACAAAGTTTTTGAATTTGATTAAAGCCCTTGAAAGATTAAAAAAAATATTAGCATAATTACCATCTACAATACATTGACTAAAATTTAAAACTTGTTTTTGGTTCCACATAAACCAAATCCCTAGTAAATTAGTAACTTTACATAGAGAAATCCGCCAAAAATTGAACACGCATATAATGTAATAATTGTAATCTCTTAAAATATTAAAACTCCCTTTAACATAATTTTTTTAATCTAAAATACATTTATTTTAAATTTTTGTTTGAAACGCCACTACACAAATCAAATCCCTAATAAATTTGTAATTTTATATAGAAAAATCCGTCAAAGATTGATCACATAATGTAATTTAAAATTTTCAATAAAACAAGTTTTTAAGGAAAATAGAAATATATTTAAATCTTATCACAGGTCAAATCTCTAATAAATTAGTAACCAAATTTGCTAAGTATTGCATATGATTAAATTCCATATTGTTTTTAAAAAATCTCTTGATATTATCACAAGATTCACAACAGTGAAAGAAAAAAGGGAAAAAACAGAAAAAAAAAAGCTATCCCTGTTATTTAAGAAAAGTGACCGACCAGAAGGTAAAAGCGATTACAAACGATAACCCTCTTTCTCCGCTCTCTCTCCAAATTTTGAATTCGATGGAATTCAGATACAGAGCCATCGATAATAATCGCCCACCTCCTGCGACGGACACGACACCATCTCCGTCGCTGAAACCGAACTTTCCTTTCTTGTCGGAACGATCAATGCCAGGTTTGTACTGTCTGTGCATCGTATTTTTTATCCATCCCCGACAGAGAACATTGTTATGATTCTGCACTTTTCGTATTTTGTTTGGTGATGCGATTGTCTATAGGAGTTGATTTGTTGAGACCTGTTTAGTTTCTGTAACGTAAATTTTGAGTGTTTGTTTTTTCATGTTTTGATTTCACGAAATTGAAATCTGTGTGAAAAATCTGAAGTTTATGAATCTTCTCATGTCGAAATGTGAAGTGATTATGAACCTTTTTCGTAGGACAACAAAGTGAGGATCAAGTTCGGGAAGCGATCAAACGAGAAATTGAGAAAGAACAAATCCGTCAAGAGATCATTATCGCAGAAGCAGCGAGAAAACGAGAGCTTATAGCTGAGGTTTTACAAGAGATGGCTATCGAGAGAGAAATGGCGATACGACGAGTTTCAGACACGGAGATGTCTCTAGAGGAAAAGCTAACTATGTGGATCAATCAAAGGAAGCTTCCAAATCAAAATCAGAATCAGTTCAACAACTTTTTCAGACAGAAGTATAGTTACATTGATTCTCTGATCAACACAGGCTCTTACAACAGTCTACTTACATCACCAATGATGCAATTGCCTCAACTTCAGCAAATGTCTGAAGCTACCGGAACATCAATGTTGGAGTCTAATAAAGAGAATTTGATTGTATTGGTGAGTTCTTTAAGTAATGGTAAACATAAATGATAGAGTATATATAAGCCTTTGTTTCATATGTGTTCTCTTTGATTTCTCTATTGCAGAATAGAGCTGATATTATAGGAGCTAAGCCTAAAGCAGACAGTGTTGGTACCATGCAATTGCCTAAACTTCAGCAAATGCCTGAGGCTACAGGAACATCAGTTTTGGAGTCTAACAAAGAGCAGTTTATTGTATTGGTAAGTGTTTTACTACGAGTGTGATATCTCATCTTTTCTATCCACGTACTTTCCTTACTTGCTTATAACAAATCCTGACCATATGTGTTCTCTTTGATTACTATTGCAGGCTAGAGCTGATCCTGTAGGAGAAAAGCGTAAAGCAGAGGATATTCAAACTGGTTTGAACGAAGATCTTCAAGTGAAAAGGCCGAAAGCAAAAGAATCAGAAGCAAAGGCGATGTCTTTGGAAACCGGAGAAATAGTCTCTTCGAAGGTTCCTTGTTCAGGGAAACTTGGCAGTGGAAAGAAAGCAGAAGGTAAGCTAAGAACTAACCAGAAGTTTTGGTGTGAGATTTGTAAAGTTGGGACCTATTGTCAAATAGTCATGAGGGATCATGAGTTAGGTAAAAAGCATAAGGCTGCTGTTACACAACAGAATGAGACACCTGAAGCTGCTTCAACCTCCTTATCCCCTGCTTCCGTTACAGCACCGCAACCAGAAGCCATTAGAGTATGTGAAAATGCTAATCCGCAGGGTCAAAAAGTAGATGAAATTGCGGCGAAAGAAACAACGGGAAAGAAGACAAAAGGTGAGAAGAAAAAGAAGGAAACGGTTTGGTGCAAAACTTGTAATATTCAGACGAATTCTGAGCAGACGATGAGGAATCATACGCTTGGGAAAAAACACATGGCTTTGCTTGAGAAACAGCAGAATAAACTCATTACAGTCCCAGTGAGATCTCTGAATGCTGATCCAGGACAGAAAGAATCAGTATCTCTAGCAATGGATGATACACAAGGTAAGGTTCATTGCTTGGAGAAGTCATAGAAGATTCTTTGTAACTTTGTTAGATTATTTTATATCAACTTTTTTTACCAAAAAAACCTTTGTTAGGTCATGACAATATACCATGAGGAATCAGAGATTGAATTCATGAATTTATTTTTATTTTTTCTTATGCAATGTGACAGTAGGAGATTTGCATGATGTTTTTTTTGTTGTGAGATTGAGAATCATGAGAATAATAACCAATGCCATTAGAGAGACCAGAATAAGTGTATAGATCATGATTGCATTTTGGAGTGTGTGTTGTCTTATGCTTTTATCATATGTTTTACAAACTTACAACTGTACAAGCAGAGTATGTTTGTTTGGACATGATACGATGATAAATGTCTTCTTTCAGGAGAGGCCCAAAATGGTTTGCCTAGAGGTATTTCAAATGTTTGGGGTGAGTCTCTCTATACATAGAGGGTATATAGACAACTCCACAATCAATCAATAGTTCTTCTCGCAATACAGCTCCACAAGACCACAACACATATGACCATGTCCCATACATAGAACCACGAAAGATGGTTCTATTGTAGCATGTTTTTTTTTTTTTTTGGTTTAATGAAGCATGTTACAATCTCTGATAAAGTTTCATCTATACTAGAAATTGAATTTTTCGAAAATCGAATCAATATCTGATGTAAGAACATTTTACGTTTGATCACTCAATTTCGTACTGAAAGTGTATAAACTTTAAAGTTGCGACTTCTTCACTAGAAAAGAATGGTACAAAAACAATCTAAGCTCAAAAAAAGAGTTAAAGTGACGTGGCGCAAAATCATTGGTTAAAAGCTTCAACAAACACAGAAGCTACGAACAAGTTGCCCGGAAAAAATTAGCTTCCGGTTTTATCTTCTCGAATTTCAGAAAAAAAGCCCTTCTCTAATATCTCTCTACTCGTACAACAATGGCGTCGATGGCTGCAACCACCAATTTCACCAAATCTATGCTCTTTCCATTCTCTCATGGTTAGTCTCTCCTAAATCCCTACTTCTATCTCTCGCTTAAGGTTTCGTGACACTGGATTTTGAGTCTTTATGTATCTGTCGTACATTAGGTTTCATCTGAATTTGCTTAATCTTTCGTAATTAGACTTTTCTATTCCATAATTGGAGGAATTGAAGCGTAATTTTGTATTTATAAGTGTTTTTGGGATTGAAATGGGCTTTAGTAATTTTTTGGTTTGAATAGTTTCAGGAAATGCGAGCTTGAATTCGCAGAGAAGAACATGGCCAAAGCAGTACAAGTCTAAAAATGGTTACAGGTCTCTTCGAGTGAATGGATTATTTGGAGGTGGAAACAAAGATAATAACAGTGAAGATGGACAATCAAAGGTTGGTACATTACATTGGTTTTTTCAAATATCAAACAGATTCTGCAATAGGTGAACATTTTAAGTTAGGCTTCATGTTGTAAAGATTCAAAGTTTATGATTTTGGAACTAATGAAGTTTGTGTGTGATCTTTCCTAGGCAGGAATATTTGGTAATATGCAGAATATGTATGAGACTGTGAAGAAAGCTCAAATGGTTGTTCAAGTGGAAGCTGTACGTGTTCAAAAAGAGTTAGCTGCGTAAGTCCGGCACATTTATCATACAAAATTTGAGGAAGTTTTCTTCTATGAGTAATGAGTTTTGCATGTTGGTTTTGTTCCAATTTCGCAGCGCAGAATTTGATGGTTATTGTGCAGGCGAGCTTGTCAAGGTCAGTTTAGAGCTTGTTTTGGCCTTAAGATAGATCAATGCACATAATAGATCAGTGAAGTATTAACTAACGTTTACTTGATGATGTAAGAACTGTGTTTTCTGATTTGTTAGTCTTTGGATGATTTGGCAAGAACTCCACTCTAGAATCTCAAAACTTTGTTTAGTCTTTATTGTTTCTGTTACAAAGTCTGATGACCTAAACCTTATGAATTTGTGTCAGGTTACGTTATCAGGTAACCAGCAACCAATCCGTACTGATATTACCGAGGCAGCAATGGAACTAGGTTCCGAAGTGAGTAACCATACGTACCTTGTTATGGAACAGTCAAAGCTAATTCATCAGTTTCTCTTGTTGATGTTGTGTGTTTTCCTTTGGCAGAAACTATCACAACTTGTCACAGAAGCATACAAGGACGCACACGCCAAGAGTGTGGTGGTATAGCAATTTGCAGACCATTTATCACAATGCAACTAAAGTATTTGTTTCTATCCATTTCTTCTAATTGAACTTTGTGAATTTTTTCACAGGCTATGAAAGAGAGAATGAGTGACCTTGCGCAGAGCTTAGGAATGCCACCGGGTCTCAGCGAAGGAATGAAGTAAGAAGCTGTTTTTGTTGTTTCATTTCAACTTTCAGGTATGAGAGGTTCGGCTTTTTTTGTTTGTTTGTATATCAGTCAGGCAGAAGCAAAGAGCTTTGTACTCTACTCTTATGGAATTATATATAAAAGATTTGAAACTTTTGGTTTTCTGCAATTTTATTCCCAAGGTATCAACACAATTGTTCTAGTATCAACATATATCTTCTTCGAATACAAGAATGCTTTTAGTGTCTTATGAAATCAAGTTGATTTGAAACATAAAAATTTCAAAAGAAAACACCGAGTTAACTCGGGTTTTGGAGGGAGCCTTCTATCTTATGTGTGTGACTAATAAGATCTTGGAAGCTCTTTGCCGGCCAAGAACGATCTTAAAAGAGTGAGAGCACGCTCGGGTTGCAACACCGGCACTTCGTGGCCCGCCCCTCTTATCGTCGCAAAGGTAAGCCCCTCATATACCTCTGTCCATCCTCCCACCTGACACCACCACCATGAGAAATCACTAGCTCTGCATAATAAGAATAGAACCACGAATTTGATGAAAATTACCTGCTTTTCGGAGTACCAAGGGTACCAGGGAGTTTTCACCGGAAGATTGAGTTTACTGAGGGCAAGTCGAGTCCCAGTCACTGGAACCACTGCGTCTGTATCGCCACTACATCAACAAAATGTGGTTAAAGGACACGAAAGGTACTTTACTTGCAGCTAGTTTCATGGTTTACCTAAAGACCCAGATCCTCAAACCAGCGGCAGTGAGTTCCTTGTATATCGGCAACATTGAAAACTCGGAATCTTTCCAGTTGTTATTCACAACCATATTGCACAATGTCCACTTATAAGGAATGGAGGTAAGATTAGCGTGCATAGCTCGTTGCACATCAGGACGGTTGTAATATATCTCAGCGTAGCTTTCGGTACAAGGGTCGTACTCGTATTCCTCTACCAAAAGCCGTCCATGCAGGAACTTGGTCTGGTTGGTTTGATGTACACATGAGGGTGAGTAGATGCTGTACCCATTGACTTTGCCAAACTCTCTGTAGGCGAAGTAGAGTGCCCAATTGCACTTGTCCGAGGTTTTATCCGCAGTGAAGCTGCAGTGTTTGAGGATAGACTTGTAAGTTTTGTCAGAGATCATTGCGTGTGACCACGCATACATGGCGGCTCCTAATCTGTCGTAATGCTTGTCCATATCTCCATTTCCCACCTGTGCAAAAGAATATATATGCATTAAGGAGGGATTAAGGTTTCGGAAATGTGATAAATAGAACCGTAGTTTTACCATGAATCCTTTGAGGTTAATGATGGGTGTATTGTTGAAAGCTTTGTTGTAGAGATGGATCTTTTTGGCAAGCTGAGGAACATAATGACCTATAAAAGATATAGACATGAAAATAAGTCTATGGTCTAGAAAATGACTTAAATAAAAACCATATTAATTCTGACTTGCTTCAAGAGTGACATACCAGCGTAGCTTTCACCAACAATGTAGAAATCTCTATATTGGTACTGAGGAAATCTCGACATCCATTTAATTAGAAATATCAAATTTTCCTGAGCTGCAGATTCAATTATATGTCAACATATTAAAATTAATAATGTAATTTCATTGTTAACAAAAGTGTATCCTAAACTATTACCTTGATAACAAATAATGTTTGATAAAATATAAGAAACTGACCAGTCCGTTCGTCCCCAGAATCTTTAAGATCAGAGCTTGTGTTAGTGTACGAAAATCCAACTCCAGCCGGCGATTCAAGAAACAAAATATTCGCTTCTATTCATTACAAATAAAAGATTCAAACAAACTTCATTGTTGTATAACGAACGATGTGACTCCAGAACAAATGAAACTATAAAGAAAAAATATTAACCTGTGTTCCACGTAAACTTGTTGAGATAGAGATTAGAACCGGTTTTATTGATCCGAAACGGTCCAATTTCCTCCGAAGCTCCATAACCAATCGATGAGCAACCCGGTCCTGCGATTTTATGTTTTCGTATTATTGAAGACGTAATTTTATTAAAATCTAGTGTCATTAGAACATTATTTTTTTGCTATTTTATTTATCATTCACATTCACATTCCAGTTCTTCCTTTAGCTTTAACTAGGCATATATTAGTGAGAAATGGGCACTGCTGCTAAAGTGCACGCTGGAAAATGAATTGTGGAAGACTGGAAGTAGGTGGCAACTGGCAAGAGTACGAACTCCAAAACTCAAGGAGATTATATAATGTTTAATCTTTCGAATAAACATTTATATAAATAAAAATTATAACAAGAAAAAAAGAAGTAAAATGATGATTATAAAGGAGGTTGCATGTTTCATTTATGAGAATCATATTGGGTTGTTGATGTTCTTTTGGTGGACACCGATTTGTTTCATCCACATTTATATTAATGATTGAAATTTTTACGATTACATAATATGAAACTCAGGGTAGGTTTTGTTGGTTTAAAAACTTAATAGATTCAAAAAAGTAATGTTAGTGGATTTCACTTTCTTTTCTTTTTCTTTTGATTAATATTTTATGTAGGTATATACAAAAATAATGTTTGTTTTTTTTCTCTTTTTTTTTTCGAGTCTAATCGTTAAGATTATTGATATTCCCTTATCATTGGTAAAGGGTGTACCATATTGTAACCAATTGGGGATTGGTTAATTAATAAGTTAAAGCAGGACAAAAATAATTACTCGCTCTCTGACCAATGAATAACCATTACCGTTTTATGCTATTACTAGGACCGAGCATAGAACAGCGACTTGTTTTATTGCAATTGTTTACGTTTACATTTCCTTAACGTTTTACAAATTTTGTTGCAAAAATCTATCGATATTTTCTGCAAATTATATTAAATTGAGATTATTATTATTTATTTATTTTTGGCGTTTTTTCAGATAGTTTAATTTGGAGTTATTATGAAGATATAAAAGAGAAATGCATGTGTGCACATATATGAGCGGAAGTGGGGAGACAAAAGAATTAAAGAATGTAATCTAACCTCCATTGAGCCAAAGAAGAAGTGGTTTGGTGTGAGAAGAAGAAGGGGACTCTGTAAGCCAGTAGAAAAGTGATCGACCATGTGACTCGTTCACAGTCACATAACCCGAAAACTGTGAGAATCCTACTTGCGGTTGCCCTGGAAGTGCCTTGATCATGTCCTCCTCTTGCTCTCTTAATGATGATGATGATGATGATGTCGATGAAATCACTAGTAGTATAATGATTAAGTGGATTCTTGCCATTTCTCTGTCTTTCACTATAGTCTCTGCTTTTTCTTCAATGGGTTGGAATGGAGGAGGATGTGTTGGTACCACTAATAAATTTACTTTTATATATATGCATGTAAGAAAGATATCGGTTTCTTTTACACAATGTGGACCCTCTCTTTTGACAATTGATCGCATGATAACTTTTAAAACTTTGTTAGTCGTATGTTCTCTCTTAATTTTACGGTCAAAGCTACCATTAGATGCTTCGGGTAGACCAATTGTAGCTTTGACAGTAAAATTAATTGTCAGAAGCCATCATAGACCACATTTAGGGATTTGCTGATTGAAATGAAAGATTATGAAAAAAAAAAATATTGGCCTAAAGAAGTCCTAAAGAACCCTAAAGAAATCAAGGACTCTGTTTTCTCCTTTTTGTAAGGGTTTTGAATTTTGTTTCTTAAAAAAAGAGGATTCAGCCCATTGGCCAATAAATTTTTCAGTCAGTTGCCAACATTAATCACCTCCCCAACATCATTCAGATTCGTACCTTGAGGAACACTTCGTTTTGAAGGTGCCTTAGTACACCAGTGGAGCTACAAATGTTGGGTCACTATTCACTAATAAGATCTTGAAAGCTCATTTCCAGCCAAGAATGATCTTAAAAGAATAAGCGCACTTTGCGGTTGGAAGAATGGCACCTCGTGCCCCGCCCCTCTTACCGTCACAAAGGTAAGCCCCTCGTATACTTCTGTTCGTCCTCCTACCTGGTTTCCGGAGTACCAAGGGTACCAGCGAGTTTTCACTCGAAGATTCAGTTTGCCAAGGGAATATCGAGTCGCTGTCACTGGAATTACCGAATCTGTATCACCACTGCATGGAGAAATGTGATTTAATGACCAAAATATGTGTTGCTATCATGATCTTTTATAACTAGGTGTCTAGGTTAATATACTGAAACATAGTGTACCTGTAGACCCAGATTCTTAGACCAGCAGCAATGAGTTCCTTATATATCGGTAACATTGAATTGTCGGAATCTCTCCAATTCCAGTTATTAAAGACAGAGTCACTGTAACAAACAGAGAGAACAAAAAAAATTGCCTGGTTTTTAATAATTTTATAACTGAAGTTTGACCTAGAGTCGTTAGTTTGGTTACAATTTGGTTCAAGAGTTTCTTGTAGTATACGTTAGAATAAAGTTATGAACATGTGATGAATAACAGTGGTTCAAGAGTTTCAATGTAGATGAGCAGTGGGAATACCTGCAAGCAGTCCACTTATATGGAATGGCAGTGTGGTTAGCATGCATAGCTCGTTGTACCTCAGGACGGTTATAATATATCTCGGCATAGTTTTCGGTACAAGGGTCATACTGATCTTCTAAAAACCTTTTAGTTGTGTGCATTTGCATCATCTGCTCAAACTTGGTCTGGTTCGTTTGGTCTTGTGGTGGTACACACTTGGGTGTGTAGATGCTGTACTGATCGATGTCGCCAAAGTCGGCAGCAGCGACATAAATGGCGGAATCGCATTCTTTGGAGAATCTATCCGCTGTAAAATCACAGTTTTTGAGGATGCGATTGTAGGAAGCGTCCGAGATCATCGCGTGAGACCACCAATACGTTATCGTCCCTAGTCTGTCGTTGTTTTTGTCCATCTCTGGGTTACCAACCTTCAAGGAGATATTAGGGACATATATGAATATGGAGTAATAGTTTTGGAAATGTGATAAATAGACCTTACTTAGTTCTTACCATGAAACCTTTAAGATTGATTACTGGATTTTTGTAGGCGTTGTTGTACTCATGAATTTTTTGGGCGAGCTGAGGAACATAATGACCTGTAAAAGTAGACGTTAATATATACATATTGACAGTTTTGGTTAAATCAGGTAAGAAAGACATGAATCTTGGTTTGTTTTTTGTTAAACAAGATTAACTAAAAACCATTAAACCATATAAAATCTAATTTGCTCTAAGAGTATGTATTTTATTGTTATATATCATATATGCATGGTGACATACCGGCGTAGCTTTCACCAACAATGTAGAAATCTCTATACCGGTACTGAGGAAATCTTGACATCCAACTTATAAGAAATATCAAATTTTCCTGAGCTGCATACACAATTACACTATTAATTAATTAGTTTCTCTTAAAAAGAACAAAAACAAAAAAGAACTGAATTGTAATTATTAAATTTTATAGTCTTATGTATATTTGCAATGCTGGTTAATGTCAAGACTCATATTGAGAATTATAATCTTCATGTGAAATTTTAGTAGTCAAATCCATAGAAAATCGATTGCTAACATAGGCCATGAGGTTAACAAATTGACACTAAGGAATTATGAGTTTGGTGCCATCAGATTATTGATGTGGGGTCTAAACATATTTCTTAAGATAATAATAAATCTTCTGGTTCATCGGTAATATCCATTTGGATGGTACTAGAGGTTGTTACTATATGCGAAGAATAATTGAATTTCTATATTAGAGTTGATCTTTTCATATTTTTTATGTAGAATCTTGAGAGATAGAATATTTCTTTTTATATATATATATTTAGATGAAAAAAATCTGACCTGTACGTTCGTCTCCGGATTCTTCAAAATCCGAGCTTGTGTTAGTATATGAAAATCCAACACCAACAGGCGATTCAAGAAATAAAAGGTTTGCCTCTGTTATTACACATTCAAAAATGTTATATAACTTAATTACAAAGTATTAAGTATATAGAAACAGTTTTCCATACAACTAATTTTGATAGTTGGAGTTGTGAAACATAGTGACTCCACAAATAAAGAACTAACTTGAAGCATGTCGAAAATTAACTTAGTGAGTACCTGTGTTCCAAGAAAAGTTGTTGAGATAAAGATTGCAACCGGTTTTGCTGATCCGAAATGGTCCAATTTCCTCCGAAGCTCCATAAGCAATCGACGAGCAGCCTGGTCCTGCATAGTTTAATTACATGTATGATCATATATACACAAAAATTGTTATTTGTTTTTCATATAGAATCCCTTATAAATTTTCTTTTATCATTAATAAATACAATATAACTTAAAAGGTCAAATATTTTTATTATATACATGTAACATTATTTTGGATAAAGAAGCAATTGTATGTTTTCAATTTTCTGTCTCATTTTGATATGTACTCGACTGATGTAATTGGTTTATCAAAAGACGGCCATATATGTATGTTTCTGTCATGCATTCTTATCAAATGTCAAGAAGAGAAAGAAAAATAATTGAAAAGTTGATGTCTGAAAGTGATCAGAGGGTTAGAGATATACTTATATAGATGTTTGGCCAATCATGCCTTTGCTTTCTTTGTTTTGTGGTCCTGAGATGAGAATGGATTATATGTAACAAGGATCTTTGATCAAATGACTCTACTTTTAAGTTTTCATACATCATGCCGGCTTTTGTTTAGTTAATAATTCTTTTTATTATTATTTCAATGATTAGAAGAAACTATTTATGTTCTTCCTTAATTTAGTTTTTCTTTACCCCAATCTTAACTTATTCTAGCTTTGCCAAAATTTCCAACTAATCTCAAGAGTATATAGGCATGTTTCCAGGCCTATCCTAAAGGACAAACAGGCTAAGCAACCGCTTTGGATCACCAATTATTCTTTTTAATGATCATAGCCTATGATTTGACTAATAACTTCATTTTATTAGTCAAATAAACTATTGTCCAATTTAATTGTTCTTGTTTTTTCTTTATTACTATTGGTTTAGCAAGTAATATAAAGGTTGGCTACATTTGCTTTAGTTTTCTGTCCGTTTAAATTTTAGTATATACGAAAAAGATAGTATATCCATGTTTTCATGTCGTTGTCAACTTGTCATGCACATTCTTTGAATGATGAGGTTTTGTAGCCGAAGAGCATATTCCAATTATTATTCCGTACGGATTATTTTAGTGAGGAAGTGGACATTTGCTCAAATGCACGCAAGATTGGAATTTTTCATATATAAAACAACATAAAAACTAAAAAAAAAAGTGCATGTTTCTTTTTGTTTGTTTTTATAACAACAATTGCATGTTTCACTTATTAGAGTCATATTGGATTGTTGATGCTGTTTTGGTGGACATTGATTTGCTTTAAATAATGATAAAACATAAAGTGTTGATATAGGTATTTTTGATATTTTACTTTTAGTTAGTCTATTTAAGAATAATCATGTAACATGTTAATGAGATTTGACGTCTTCCATTTTTTATTTGATGACGATTTTATTTCAGTACATCGCCGATTTGAATTGAAGTGATGACATAACAATTACACTAACACAAATCACTAGGGTACATATGTTTTTTAACGAGGATTTAGGAATATGTTTGTGTTGATAAGAATTATTTTCATTTTTACGTATTGCAAAAACATAAGCTATACTAAGAATGTAATATTTCTTAGTGACACATTCTAATGATTTCTTATATTGTTTTAAATTCTATATATTTGGTATCACAAACTTCTCTGGTGTCTTTGTTTTGATAGTTACGTCTCTTATGTTTTATTTAATTACTCTATAACTATCAATTATAGAGAAAGTAATTTTTATTTTCATTGTTTTTGGCAAATTGATGAGTTGTGGCCGGAGTTCATAGGTGCCGAAAATCTTTCCAAAATATTATCGAATTAAGGACACAAGGTTCTTTTTGACCGATAGCTTCCGGACTTTCACTAAGCTAAGAACCACTTGGTACTCTTTGTTTTTTTTTTT
>Ga0041059_1001278_pt1 | contig 20094 bp, 12 predicted proteins | sample AraColnosormetaG_FD_56232 | JGI IMG/M metagenome (GOLD analysis project Ga0041059, IMG submission 56232) | Arabidopsis roots microbial communities from North Carolina, USA - Col MF nosort | ecosystem: Host-associated > Plants > Roots > Unclassified | place: USA: North Carolina | collected... | reverse complement strand
AAAAAAANAAAAAAAAAAAAAACAAAAGTCGATAGCAAAAACGAAAAAAAGAAACATCAAATTCTAAGAAGCCAAACTTAATACTTTTATCTAAACTAAGTACAAAATAGCGATATGAGAGAACGAGAGATTTGAATAAACTAAAAACATATTTGATCCTTAACGGTCTTAAATAATTTATTTGCATTTGTAATTTACAGAATATTTTTCAAAAAATCTGAAAAATATTTAAGAAATATAATCTGTTTTTAAATATTGGTTGACATACACGGAAATTCAGAAATCATTTATAGTTTGAAAAAATCCAGATCATAAGAAACATCATATTTTAGAGTTTCGGATCCAGATACAGTAAAGCGAATCCTATATCCAGTTTTGGATCCCACACATTTTTCTCATTGTAAATACCAATTTAATGAAACGCCAGCTTTTTATTTGTCAAGATCGTCAACGATATTAAAGTCCAAGAGATACAATACATCCTATAATTGGTAAAAGCAATTTTATAATGTTTATTAGCAAAATTTTTAATAAATCTGTATCAGTTTTATAAAATATTCAGTTAGCGTTGTGTTCAATTATTTGGTTAAAAAACAAATCTTTGGTAGAAATATATTTCCACCATATATTTCGATGATTGGTTCAAATGTGTTCTTAAGAACTTGGTTTTTTCAAAAACAAATCAGCCTTTAAAGTCATTTTGTCAATCACGCTTTTAGTTTTCAATTTTATTTTTATTTGACTCAGCCGCAAGCTCTACATAATAAATTATTTAAAAAAATATTTCCAACTGATATCAAAAGGATATTTTTCAGATTAACAATTCTTCATAAAGTAATAATAACGGTCGTGCTAACTAACAATTTATTTGTAGATGTGATCGATGCCAAAAAAGTCGAGGTGATTAAATAAACCATATGAAAAATAAATAAAACAACATTGTTGAATATTGGTTGGTTGTGATAAAGAGATTGATAGCTACAGCGAGTTGGATTACGTATTGTTATATGACCATTTTGGTAATGCATCCAGTGAAGGTTTAACTTTTAATTTAATGCGACAAAGTTGTATCATTTTGGGCAATTAGTTTATTTAATTACAGTACTTATCTGAGGTAGTTGACTACTTCTACTGCTATGAAAAAGTCATCACTTTTCACATGGTGTTACCATAAGAACCAGCGTTTTTTTTATCATTATAGGAATTCTAATGATTTTTTTTCGGGAAATATTTATCATAAAGCAGGGCTACGTTCAGATTCGTAGTTAAATTTTGGTTTTACTATAATGAAATATGGTGTTGTAGTTTGTATATTGTGATAAACAATTTGTAATTGGCGCGCGTATGATAATTTAAAACAGATTCGGACATATAACTAATCAAATCAAGTATTTATATATTTTGGCAAACCCTAGTCATTAACATGTCATGTAAAACTGTGTTATAGACTTACATTTTTCAATGCAATGCGGACATGGCTCTACAACGATTAATTTGCATTCTAACAAACCTAAAACGAATATTGATATAACCATGCACATGGTACTACATATACGTTCGTACATCTGTAATTTTATGCATTGACGTCTATAATGAATACTAATCTGGTAAGAAAATATTGTAACAAACGACAACATACATGTCTACTACAAATGATGTTATTTCGACTGTCGTGATGACATTTATTAATGACAAATAGCAATTCAATATGTGTATTATCCGGTCGTACTTACCTTACAAAACTCTAACATACTCTAACATGCTTTAATCTCACCAGTCCCGGTGGGCTGTGATCTCAACGTCAATCTTACAAAATACAAACGTGCATGGTCAATTCTGTTCGCTACTGCAAATCGCGAAAACAAACAAAATGTTCCTGCTTGGAAGAAATTTGCTGCATACTACTTTTTCCTTGAAGATTGCAAACAAGCTCATTTGTAAATGAACCGTGTAGTACTTTGTTACTTGTTTATTAGATGTGACATTTGTTGTACTGATGATCACTTAACACTTTTTCCTATTCTATCTAACAGCTTTTGGTATTCTTTTTGGTTATCCATTTTTGTTTCCTATTGGCACAAATGTCCGAGTCAAGCCCTATTAATCTAGAGGTGATCAAGTCTTTTAACAAGAGCTTTTTGGCAAGCCCACTTTAGATAAAACATTTGGGTCAAAGCTCAAAAGTTTATGTGGCCACACGCATTTGTTGAAAGTGAAATCAAAAAGTGAAACCTCTTCCAAGTTCCATCCTAGGGATTAATAGTTATTGTATATTCCCATAGTTCTTGTTATTGTGGCAAGAAGTATGATAATCGCTCAAATGTCTATAAGAAATTGAAAAATAGCTCGATATATCGTTAAAATATTTATATATGATTGACCATAACACGATGTGATTACAATCAATTACAAAGCCAAATTAACAGATGAATATGAGGATGTAAAGAGTGTATACAAATAACCAAATACTCCAATGAGAAACATGTCAACCAAATGTATATTTAATGCTGTTAGGTGGGCTTTGGACCTGTTTCACGATGGCAACCTTCGAGCACTCCGCATCCTCTCCTGTAAGGATTTGCTTGTTTCTTCTTGCAGGTGTTAGGGTGGGCTTTGTCACAATGTACAGCATGATCTCCACGATCGATAGCAGGATAAGTTATGTATCTTACGGAGGCCTCAACCTTGGTTCCTGCAAGTGCCAAGAACACTACAAGAGCAAGAGATAGGATAACCTTGATACTTTTAGACATCCCCATATTATTATTGTTCTTTTTCCACAATAAATAAATAATAAATTTATAAAAAGAACCCTGCTTAGGAGTTCAGTTTATGTTATTTATATAATTGATAATGTATCGGGAATTGGCTCTGTGGGATTATGAACAAGCGCTAGTTGGTGTTTATATAGTAGAGACTAGATTGATTTCAAAGTTGGTTATATTTAGATGATGATTAGTAACCACATATATTTTAGTAAATGAATGTTATTTTTAGTAAAAATAAAGATAGATACGTCTGTTTAAAATAGAAAATAACAAAAAAAGGTTTCTAGAAAATTATTATAGAATTTGCATACAAATTTATTTAGTTTAGGGATTTGTATCTTTATAAAATAACTATATTTAGATTGACTATATATATGGCTCTAGTTTGACTAGCTTGGTTGTCGCTGCCTCTATCCATGGACGTTGCATTGTAGATGCTGGGCTGTGCTTCACATTTCTTTGCTCGATGTCCTTAGCCTTTGTGGCTCTCGGAGCCATCATATCCAGTCAGTCCTATACCCTTTTTTGCTCGTACCTTCTCTAGTTCTCTTGCTGCCTTCCTTTGGATTTAGTTCATATATTGTTTTTGATATTTTATTTCATGTGATCTCTTTTCCATTTCAAAAGAAAATCTTTTGTCAAAATATCTATGATATGTGTCACTAGAAAATATATTCTTTTGAAGTATATTTAAAGCCTCCTTTGCCGATATCTTTCGCAACTGCGGTATTCTTTCGTAGTATTTACAAGATGTAAAGTTAGTTAAAGAAGTAGTTTTTTTATATAAAAAAACAATCACAATCGTAGTCTTAAAACTGAATCGGGAAATTGTATGTTTAACTTGTTATGCTAGCTAGGTCTTCCCTTTGTATTCCTGTATTATGTGTAGTGTATATTTTTAGTGGCATATTTTGTATTTATTTGTTTTACCAAACAGTGTCATATTGTAAATTTATACGGTTTAGTAACATTTTGCTAGATGACCAAATATTTAATCCAAAAATACAAGAGTCTAGCGCTAGGACCATGTTAAAAACGAGAGAAAAAAAATCTGTTTTTCTTAAATATACAGATAAACCAAACTGAATACCAATTAGAAAAAAAAACGTCGACACAAAGGAATAACTTATTTGATTTGAGAAATTGCAATATGCCAATAACTAATATATTATATACTATCGTTTTGTATTTTTTCTATAATATGTCATTTATCTATATCACAATTAAATACTTTAATTTTCTCATTATCCCTATATATATGCTCATGCATGTTAGTCAAATTCTCCAAACTTGAATATTCTTGGTTATTTGTAAAGTTCTCTCTCAATTAATTAAGTCATACATTTGTTTACTGTTTTCTTTGGCAATTAAATTTTTCTTAACAATTAAAAATATGTCATCAATAAATAACATATTAGAACAATGGTTTGCACAAATCTAGTAAACTGAACAAAATTGATCGTCTAATAGGCCAACGTCTAGGCAGCCGTTTCAAAAAATTGCAATGTGTTTTACAAAGAGTTTTTATTCTGTATGAGAATCTAGAACATGAAACAAACTATGTAATTTTAGTCTTGGGTTTACTTTTTTGAATTCCATCCTAGCGATGAATAAATCATTGTATATTCTTATAATTCTTGACAAATTATTGTGCCAAAAATTATGATAATCGCTCAAATGTATGCAAGGAACTGAAGGAAGTAAAAAAATAGCTCGAAAAATTAGTTAAGATATCGGATAATAACTGAAGTATTTATATATATGATTGATCATAACATTCTGATTACAATCAATTACAAAGCCAATAATAGACTAAAAATAATATCATTAAAAATGAATATGAGGATGTCAAAAGTGTGTATATAGATAATGTATTGATGTATATTTTATGCTCTTGGGTGGGTTGGTTAATTCACTGTTTTCCACCTATCCACCACGGCAACGATTGATCTTCTCGCATCCTCTCTGGTAAGGATTTGCTTCTTTCTTCTTGCAGGTGTTAGGGTGGGCTTTGTCACAATGTACAGCATGATCTCCACGATCGATAGCAGGATAAGTTATGTATCTTGTGGCCTCAACCTTGGTTGCAGCAAGGGCCAAGAACACTACGAGAGCAAGAGATAAGATAACCTTGATACTTTTAGACATCCCCATATTATTATTGTTCTTTATCCGCAATAACTAAATAATAAATTTATAAAATGAACCCTGATTAGGAGTTCACTTTGTGTTATTTATATATCTAATATTGTATCGGAAATTGGCTCTATGGGATTATGAACAAGCGCTAGTTGGTGTTTATATAGTAGAGAACATATGGATTTCAAACTTGGTTATATTTGGATGATGATTAGTAACCACATATATTTTAGTAAATGAATGTTGTTTTTCTTGAGTTCCATATATAGTGTTTGTCTTGACGTAAGTTACGCGAACTACTTTTAAACAAAGACGACTCGTCGATTTAAATAATTCTAAGGAAATGGTTTCTAGAATTATAGTAAAATTTGCGTACATATGAAAGATTTTTATTTTTATGTTGCATTCAACATTTCCTACTGCCCCTGCTGAAGTAATAAGTTCCTCGACTGGAGTTTGCTCTTTAGCATACTTACTTGAAGGGTTTTGGAGAGGTTCTTTTGTAAAAATGTAAAGAGACTTTAAAATAGGTTAAAAACAAGCAACGTCTTGCTAGATGACCAAATATTGAATCCAAAAATTCAAGAGTGACGCTAGGATCTTGTTAGAACGAATCCATTTTCATCTTGTTCAACTCCTTTAGTGGATGCAAGAAATGTCGGAATTTGAACGGATGTCGAAAATAATCATCTACAGCTTGAAAGAGAGTAGAGAAGAGATAGAGAGGTAAGAGACATAGCTTCAACGAGTGATAGAAAGGTTGATGTAGCTCGAACATTGACTGAGATGGAGTCATAACATGAAAGATACATTGACACACAACCAAGTTTGATTCCTAAAAATTCCTAGAATTTTGAAACTGATGGAAGCGTTAAACTGATAGAAGTTGGAGTCTATCTAAAACAAAGCTCCGTTCTCTTTAATTCTGATTGTCAATAGTCATCTTGCCTTTTCAATGTTGTCAAGTACCAGCTAATAAATGAGACTGAATCAAAAAGACCCGTCCTCAAAAGGATGTTAGAAGAACCACACACAGTTAATCTTATAACAAAGAATGCTTTCAGAGAGAATGATCTAAAGATGATGATTGGATAATTCATAGATGCTCTTCATCACTTCATGTGTGCCAAAACAAGATAAGCAACAATCTCTAGTGTGCTTCTATTGTTTTCAGGATCATGCACGTATCATATAATGCATAGAGCTAAGATTTTGACCCAAATCAATGAAACACAGAATAAAACAAGTTTGAACTTTGAACCAATTAACAACATATAGAAACATAACCATTCTCGAATTGATAGTTGCAACTCTTCATTTTTTAACCAAAAGTAATTTTGTTTTCTACTCTGGATAAAACGTTTTTATACTTGAAATCCCAACAAGATCATTAAAAAAGGAAGAGGTAGCTGGAATTGATCAACGTTGAGTGAAAAGAGAACGACTTATGATTGCAGTAGCTTCCATGTAACGTTCAACACATCTCGAAATACAGCTACTCTCACTTCCACCGAGGCTTGATCCTGGCTTCGTTACGCACTTGTCAAAACATTTTGTCCTCAAAGTCTGCACAACCACAACAACAAAAAAAAGCAAACTTTGAGATCCATCGACACAAGGTTGATGCATAACTGAAATTAGATTTGATTTGGTCGGAAAAAAAATACTACTGTGTACCAAAACAGAGTCAAATTGGTAGAAGATTTCAAAGATTGAAACTTTAATACAACATTAAGAATCCATGGAGATAACTACTGATTCACAGACAATCTATGAGAAACTACATGAGATTAGTCGGAAATTTCAACTTCGTGTACTAAAAAAAAACCTCAAATTGGTCGGTGAAGATTGAAAGAGATATTAGAAAAAAGATTTAGACCTCGATTAACTCTTCGGCGTAAGCTTGAGCGAGCTGAGTCTTGACCGACTCCATCATTACTTCGGGCGAAACCGAACTACCTGAACCTCCCATCGGCGGCGAAGAGTATGAATCCATTTCTTCTCTCTCTCTCTCAAAAGTCAAGTTTCTGCGATGAATTAAAACCCTAAAACCTCTTCCACCTCCTAAAATAGCTTGATCCTTAATGGACTAGGTTTTGAGATATTGGGCCTTGAAGCCCTTTTATTCAATTTATTAATGGGCCTGTTTTGAATCCAAATCGAGCAGCAGATTTGTAACCACAACAACTTCAGAGGTTTTGACTTTTGAATGGTAAATTAGCAGAATAGTGTGCGAGTGAAATGTTCAGGGGTTCGAAAGGTGAAAGATATTTCGTTCTTTTAGGTATTACTAATAACACTCTCATAGTATATAGGCCACACAATGGAAAACATGAGTTGTTCTGTTCAGGGAACTTTGTGCTGCAAGGGAGAGCTTCAATTATCCACATGACTCGTTCTTGCCAAGATTGGAACCGAGGCGAGAACCGGAGAAACTCGCCACCGTACTTTTTGGAAAAGCATTTAAGATCCTTCACGAGGAAACTATTCATTTAATCTGGTTCTTCTTTCTTTTCCAGGAAACTAATGGATGCATCATAAAGGTTCCATTTAGATGCACAAGAAACATAGAAGAAGATAACATTGTAAAGTTGCAAAAGATGAAAGTTCCAGAGTCTGTACAACGGTCAGCAACAGACAATTTTGGTCTCACAACAAGCTTGGTCAATGCGGTATATCTAAGCAAAACTTCCTTTTTCTGTAAGCTCTCTCTTGATATATGAATCCTAAGAAGGGATTGGTAATACTGATTCTAGGTAAACTAACTGATTCATTGGTAATACTGATTTTAGGAAAAATTAGAAGGGCAGGAAATCGCGGTTAAGAGTCTCTCACAAGCTTCTGGTCAAGGACTTGAAGAACTACTGATTCATTGGTAATACTGAATTTAGGAAAAATTTCAAGGGCAGGAAATCGCAATTAAGAGGCTCTCACAAGCTGGTCAAGGACTTGAAAAACTTGTGAATAAAGTTGTCATGAATTATGAACCCTATGTTTGCAACAAAGAATTCTAGTTAGGTTAGATGGATGTTTCAATGGGTACTAGAGCTAGCGTCCTGAGACCATAAAAATAAAAGCTTCATGAATCTGAACAAATCAAATCATACCTACTTATTAAGCCACACGTATACTAAATGCAAGGTGCTGGATGTTTTAGGCTCACTATAATTTGATAATAATGTAACTGTGGCCATAACCCAATGAAATATATGTTTAAGCAAATCTAATCTTAAACCAAAGAAACTTTGATAATATCCAGAAGAAAAAAAAGAGAAGATAGTTGATATCAACTGTCAAGAAAAATCCGACAAACACCAAAGAAAGAAACTCAAAAAACAACAAAATACTTAGAAATCTAAGCTTTGATGGTTCTACCATAGAACTTGGCCTTCTCTTGAGAAGTCTGGAAACGACCGTGTCCCCCATTGGAAGCAGCGTCAATGAACTTAAGCTTGATCTCCTCCATAGCAAGCCTAGACGTCTGCTTAAGCAAAGTCTGTCTTAAAGTCACCACACGTTTCTTAGGCCCCACGCAACATCCCTTGATCATCAAATAATCTTCCTTCACTATCCCATAGTGGGGAAATCCTCCCATTGGTGTGATATCCTTCTCGGTTCTATTGAAAAGAAAACAGAAAACAGCATATGAACACCAAGACAAGTCCGCTTACTACACAGATGACTGAAACACCTCAAGATCGTTAGTATTATTACCTGTCATACTCGGTCATGGCTGAGTGAGTCTCCTGGCCAACTTTCCCAACCCGGTATACCTTCTTGTTCATTTCAGTACGGTGATGGTAACCGTTTTGTCCAGCTCTAGCCACCGTGTAGGAGACTCTAGCTGGATGCCAAGCACCGATACAAGCAACCTTGCGAAGACCACGATGAGTCTTTCTTGGAAGTCGGGTCACTCCCCATCTTGTAACCACACCTTCATAACCTTTTCCTTTGGTGACACCAATGATATCAATCATTTCATCTTTCTGGAAGATGGCATCAACTGGGACTTGTTTTTCAAATAAACTGCAGGCATAGTCAACTTTCTTTGCTATATCTCCACCATTGATCTGAATCTCATTCAGATGTGCCTTCTTCTGCTTCAGCCCTTTCATTTTCCTTATCTAAAACATATCCAACAATCGTAATCAGAAACAAATGAAATTTGCAAAATGATTGTGAATTTGAAGTAAATGGCATACCTGAGTGTGAGCAAGAACTCTGATGACAGAGCAGTACTTCTTCATCTTCTCCAATTGACTTTGAATATCTTTTTTCCCTTCTTCAGTTTCATGTTTCTTAGAATATCTAGTGAAAGCCTTCTTCTTTGACTTGGCCCAGTTCTTGTAGAACCTCCTTCTCAATTCTTCGCTCAGATGCTGAGCCCACACAGTGCATAGAGACCGCAGACCACGAGGTGTCTTTACATAACCAACCACACCAACAACCACCATTGGAGGTGTCTCAATGATCGTCACAGCTTCACATGTTTCCTTCTTGTGTAGTTCTGTCAACAATATTAATAAAAAGTTAAGTACAAAACCACATGCAAAAATTAAGACTTGATAAGAGAAGAGAGTGAGAACACACTTGATCCAGGTTTTTCAACATCTCTCACAATGTGAGTCATCCCAGCTTTGTATCCCAAGAAGGAGGTGAGTCTGCAAGGCTTAGTTGGATCATCCTTAGGGAAGGCCTTCACTGGAAAAACACAATCAAGGAATATAAGAACAACACTACATAGAAGCATACACAAAACATTTTTGACATCAAAGAAAACCTCAGCTCATTCTACTAAGTACACAGAAGTAGCAATAAATAGGTGAATAGATGAAATTACCTTTCCCACGGTGTCGGCTAGCTCTTTTCCTTGGAAGGAAACCCAAAGAACCATGTCTTGGATGCTCAAACTTTCTGTGAGACATTCTTTCAACCAGAAACAAATACTAGAAAATAAGATAAAAACTTATAAACACAGCAGATAACATCTAACAAATCCAATGACAAAACCAAGCAAGAACAAAAAGGTCCCATGTACTCAAGCAAAAATCTCATATCAATGAACACCAACTATTACCAGACTACATATTTAAACTATTAGCAGAAACCCCTATAACAATCTAATAGAATCAATCGAATCAGGTATATACAAAAATCAGGACTTTGCAGAGAAATTATGACAATAGAAGATATACTCTTAAGGAATTCTGGAAAAATGAAACGAAATGTTCCCTCGATCAAAGGCCGATGGTATCATTTAAGATAAACCAAATCTCAAGCTCTATAAGAGTGTTTCTCACTAAAAAATCAGATAAATCTGGATTCTAGCAAAAGAGCTGATTCAGAGACTCCGGCCTTGATTTTATAAAGTATCTCCGAGGGTTCTCATTTTGAATCATAAACCAGAACTACCTTGAGAGTATATCATAATCAAAACACACATTTTTACAACATACTACAAAACTTAAGCAGCTAGAGAATGTGAAACTATGATCAACCAAGGCAAATTACGAAAATTTAACAGACAAAGCGCACATAAATTGAAACCTAATGATGAAAATCAAATGAGGTAAGAGATGAACCAGTGTCCTGATTCCTGAAGCAAGATCGAAAGAATCAAGAGAAACTTTATGTACCTTTAAGTCGGCGATATGAGTAGAGATATTAATGTTTGGGGTAAAATGAAAACTGAAATAAGGTATTTATACTTTCTCTGAAACCTAGGGCTTCTGAATTACGGGTTACGCCTTCTATGGGCTTGGCTTATGGTTAGGGTCAAGTAGCCCGGCCCATTTAGTTTTAATTAATTAGCATATATCCAAAATATTGCATTAAAACTATTTAAAAAAAATTCTAGAATCTGATCAAATGAAAGAGTGTATTTAAAAGACCTCAATCTATTACGCAAACATATGTTAGATGATATGATATTACTAGATCCAATTAAGTGATACTATACACCATGAATGATCTACAGATGTGATATTCACAATGAAAAACGCAAAACTATATCAAAGCCAATTGGATTAAATATTTTATACGAAAACCCTAATCTACAATATTTATATATTCATATCATTGTTTTTTCTTAGTGAGAGTCATATGTCTCTCACTATGTCACTCTTAGACGTATGACCGTATACACACATACACACACACCACATCACACATGTTATTTTCTCTCTTTTTTTATAAGGTCATTCAACCCTAAGTTCACGATCTTAACGAACCCGGAGCTGATTTTCTACCACTCCGATGATCCCCTCGAACCTTCGGGGAAACCTTCCCGCCCTGAGATTTAGGAGACAGTGGCCAATGACCAGAAGAAACCGCCATGTCCTTATAATGTATGAGACTCTCTAGAGCTTCCACAACGGCAAGCATTTTGGGCCGGTCTTTAGGGTTTGGGCTCACACATTGTAAGGCTAGAAGAGCTGTATCTTTAGCCGCCTTGACGGAGTATTGTCCAGCGAGCCTCGGGTCCATAACACATCGGAGTCGGCGGCTGCTTGTTAGATAAGGCTTTGACCAGTCGATGATGTTCTGCTGGTTTTTTGGCCGTGACTTTTCTGTGGCTCTTCTTCCCGTTAGGAGCTCGAGTAAAACGACGCCATAACTATACACGTCACTCTTTGTTGTTAAATGCCCTGAAAATAATGCTCACATGCGTTAGATAATTAATCAAAATTAGATTCTGATTACACCATGACTATGTCCACTCTTATTAATAAAGCTCTGTTGAGTTAAGAAAAGAAAAATTAATCAAAAATTAGAATCCCATAAAATTAATTAATTCCTATTCATTCAAATTTTGACGCATTACAGATTTATATGTTTTACTTATTTCTATGTTCTGTGTAATCCTCAAAATGACTCTATCAAAATGGTCTCTTTGTAAGAGAAAGCAATGGAAGATATATATATGAGAAGGAAACTATATCCTTTTTTTTAAAAGGACCCTAATGATTTGAATAAATACTGAAAAAACAGACAATGAAATCATTGTGTATAAACCTGTTGAAACATATTCAGGAGCAGCATAACCATAAGTGCCCATGACTCGAGTTGTGACATGAGATTTGGATCCTTCTGGTCCCATTTTTGCCAACCCAAAATCTGAGAGTTTTGCAGTAAAATCCTGAAAACCCCCATGTAATAATAAGAAAATATATTTTTGAAGAATGTATTTAGGATAATTTTGTACGCTGAAAAAAAAAAAAATCAAACTAAAATTAGTAAATTACCGAATCAAGTAGTATATTAGAAGTTTTGAAATCACGGTAAATGATTGGACTCTCCAAATCATGCAAAAACGCCAAACCCTTAGCAGCTGCGACCGCTATCTTCAGCCGCGTCGCCCACGGCAACGATAGTGATATCCCTGACAATTTAATTACGTTAATATGAAAGTAAAATGAAATACTGATCACTTAATACAGTAAAAATTACATTAAGATACGAATTAAATTTTAATTATTAAAAATGTTCTTACGTCTGAAGAGGTGATTTTCTAGGCTACCACGTGGCATAAACTCGTAGATGAGTACTCGTTCCTCTTCTTCGCAGCAGTAACCAATAAGTTTGACTAAATTCGGGTGTTTTAGCTGTCCAAGAAATATGACCTCAGACTGCATATGAACCAAAAACATATTATGTATCAGATGTTTTTAATTAATTATATTCTTAGAGACTAAATTAAGATGATAGGTGTATATAAGAGTATACGAAAGTGGTCTAACCAACTCTTACATATATCAGACTAACAAGAAAAAGATTCTCTTACAATGTACGTGACACCAAAAAAAGAAACAACAAGCTCGTATCGTATGCGTACTTAATTAGTCCATATTATGACCAAACACATTTTTTAATATAGTTTCCTAGCCTAAAGTAATTAAAAATAAATGAGTCCAAAGAATCTTCAAAATATAAAAACCATGAGGAGTGGTTTGTAATTTTAGAATAATATTTGGGATGTCCTATAACTTAAACCATATACGTATGCGTAATCAAATGTATGTCATAACTAAATAATAATTACTGAACAGTAACAAGAAAAATAACACAATAATTAGCATGCAATTATTGGTAAACGTTCTTACAAGCCATTCACGATGTCCTTGAAGCCCCTCAATGTCCAATAGCTTGACAGCAACAGGCTGAGCCTTGAGACTTTGTCGGAGATAATCATCAACATAACCTTTATACACTTTACCGAACCCACCTTCTCCGAGAAGATAGTTCCCGGAGAAACTCTGAGTGATCATCTTGAGTTCACACATCTGAAAATCCACTAAGTCGGCTCCAAGAGTCTGTGCAAGATCTTCATTGATCCTAGCCGAAGAAGAACGGCTTAGATCAGCAAAGGAGAGTCGCCGAAAAGAAGGAAGTGGTCCGAGATGGTTCTTGGAGAATTCTGATCTCGAAGGTCGGCAACGGCTGAGATTGCCAAAGACGGTTTGGTCATCAACGGAACAACAGTTTGAGGCAAAGGGTTTCCATAACGGTGAGGATTTGGTGGATGCAGTTGTTGAAGAGTCTCTCATTGGATTTAACTAAATGTTTTTTTTTTTTTTGTGTTGTAAGATTTTAGGAGGCAAAACAATGATGGATGGGTTGGGTCTTATTTATACATATGAGATAGGGACGGACTATGCTTATATAAGTATAATAAATAAATGTAACTATCATATAGGTCACAATGTAATACGTAACGGTTAATTTATGACACTTAAATGTATATTGCATGATCGTGTTTTTTTTGACACGATATTTGAATTCGGATACTTTGATCTAATGGATTTTTGGTTGGTTATAGAAACATTAAAACTATAAAATGTTCTATAGTAGTAACCTCTAATTAAAACCAACAAACTAACAGATCCAATTATACTCATCACATTACAGTATTTCCGAAAAAAACATGGAAAAATAAATTCAATAGTTTTGCAACTTTTGCTATCTAACTTTTAGACTCACACAAACTTATTATTTGAATAACGATTAGAAAATGTGAAATAGCGGTTTTGTTTTCTAGCTTTCGATTAAGGATAAGCTGATAAATAAAGGATGAAGAGGAAAGAGTAGGGACGTTCTTTCATCAACTGCCCTAACCACTCTACTCAAAATTTGGGGTTTTGCGTCATGATGTCTTCTCTTTTGACTCCATTGTAAAGATATATGTACATGTGGTATCACATTTGACTCGGAAAAACAAAATATATCTTAGTAAATTTGAAGATACAATATTGTTAGCGTAAGCGATTTAAAAATTACGGACTAGTTTGGAGTTATCAAATCATTAACTAATAAGTGTAGTGGATTTGTTATATTAGTCAAACAAGTTGGAGACGATTTTTTAAGGGGAAGCTTTTTTATCACTACATATTTCACTTAATGGCTAAATTAAGATTTTAACTTAGTTTTGGCTCTGAAGATCCAGTTACAAGAGAAAGAGAGATTACGAGAAATTAATCAATTGTAATCAAAGATGTTGTTTGATAAAATTTATAAGTTTTTAGCTTTACGAAATGCCAATAAATGTATATTACGAAAAATGTAGGAGTAGAAAAAACATTTAGTTATGTTGGAATAAATTGATAGATAATGTTTTTAATTTATTTTTATTATGACATAAACCTATTAGGCCATGGTTACGTCTTCGGCCAGGGTTACCTCCACCTCTAACAAAGGTCTATTGCATTTTTGGGTCTTAAGGGTTAGTTAATTTGACTGAATGACAGATCATTCAGGAAAAATTCTCTGATCGGATTTGATATATCCAGAAAGGACTCTGAGTTAAGTGTGAACTTCCATTCCAATAATAGAAATATATTTACTTTAGTTGATCCACAGTTTGGTCATTGACCTATACCCAAATATTTCATTTTATTGTTAAGGAAAATATTTTTATATCATATTACTGTGGGGTTTATAGTGTGTACAAGGATATTTCCTCAACGGATGGTTTTTGGTTTTCAGTTTTGTTTACATCTTAATTAATTTCTTATTATTTTTTCTTGTGAAAAATCATAGGAGCAGTTAAAGTGAGATAATGGATGATGTATGCAGAAATGGATAATGTCTACTATAACAAAACTTTATCATTTCCATTACGCTTCTTCCTGCTCCACTTTTCAAAACTATTGGCTTATTCTACTCCATCTTTTCTTTTTTTTTGTTCCTTGATCAACCATATGTGGTATCCTAAAATTATTTTTTCTTCTGTGTACAGTGTACATATATAGTTTCAAATACAAACCACTTAATAAATTAACTCGAATAGCTAATGTCGATAAAAATTTCTTAACACATCCGCATATTTTCCATGCATGGTTATGGTTCATGATTGTCTTATAAAGTAAGGTTCATGGATATAGACATATAGTTATTGTATGTTTATATCACTTATATGTAAAAATTAGATAGCATGCTCGCGAAGTAACAAAGTAATAGGGTTATAAGATAACAAGTGTTTAAACAAGGACTGAGTATGTTAGTTATTATACGTGATTGAGTATTAAGATGAATGCTTGTGTAAACCATTTTTAGTTTACATGAGACTATGTATAATCAACCTTTCAGAAAAATTTATATGACTAGATTGCAGGCCCGGCTCTAGGGGAGTGCCAGAGGTGCCAATGCACAGGGTCCTCATATTTTTTTTCTTAATTTTTGTGTGTTTTAGTAATAGGTTTAGAAAAAGAATACAGTAAATACATGTCACATAAGGTTATTTTGTTTAGAGTTAAGAGTTTAAAGAATATCATTTTTTTTGTAGCACATGGCCCAATAAAATATTGAGCCGGGCCTGCTAGATTGTTAAGGTTATGTTTGGACATAGATCCACTCAGTCTTGTACTTGTCCTCTTGATCTCTTGAATATCTATCATATTCTATCTTATAGGAGAATATAGTATGTGCACTGCAGGTGATGGCTTAAGTGTGTGCGTGTAAGATTTGACCAAAATAAACGTGTAAACTGTTGAAATATGATTCAACCTCGAGACTACTCTAAATCATCTTGGAGAAGCTTAGACAAAAACTTGAAGACTGCTTGAAGTAGAAGAAAGGAAAAAGAGTAAGTAAACACAAGAATCAACTAAGTGTTAAACATTCTAGTTGATGCAGAGGATTTCAGGGGTTTAAGGAAAAGGCTAAGACTCTGTACCAAGTAGAGATTTTGAAAGGAGCTTATGATGACACTTGTCATCATATGAGAGGAGCTGTCTTAAATCATCATCGACTATAAAACCTGAAACAGAGCGTACAAAGAAGCGAGCTTGGTGATTAGCGTGATCATTCGATTTTAGATCGTTGTGTGCGTAAGAGAGATGATGATGAGAGATATCTTGTTAGAGTCTTCTCAAGTTAGGGTTCATCTCTGATTCATTCTTCTTCTTTGTTCTTCGCTATTTTTCTTCTTCTTTGTAACACGATTGATTTGTAATCATGAGAAAGTGAGAGAACACAAACACTTGTATCTCTTGATCTTTAGTGGATGTTTGAGGGTACCGATCCCTCACGAGACGTACCTGTTGTTGGCAGGGAACTCGTTAAAATCGTTTGTGTCTTTGATTGTGCTTTTTGGATTCGTGAGGTTATGTGTTTCGATTAGGTGGAATCGATGCTTTGTTTCATAACATAAACCATCAAATTTTCATATGTTAAATTTACAGTAAGAATGTCATAGGAAGATGTTGGTTCACTTTTTAAACCTTAAATTGTTTGTCTTACTCAAAATATTTTAAATCTACTAGTATGTGTATGCTCACAAGAAAAACTTTAGATTTATTAACACAATTTTTTTTATATACCTTTATTCGTTTTCTTTCTTTTTCCCTCCTTTTATATCATCGCTTTAGTCCATCCACTAAGTTAAAGCTATTCATTATGAGTGGCTCCAGGCTACAGGTATCTCTAATTTTCATTAGTTAGTATAATTTTATTAAAATCATTTACTTTAATCAACCGCCGAATTTACGAAATACAAAATCCCAATTTATCTGAAATATTGAAATGAAAAGAATATCTTAGATCTGAATTTTAAATAGTAAAAAATTAACTTACTAAGAATTGAGAGTGGAATGTGACTGTTATAGCTTTATCTTTTTATCTTTACTTTCATAAAATCAAAGTTAAAGACTTGGCAATCAGCAAACACTAAAATTACATAACTTTACCCTCCACTATCAAAAGTTACATTGAGCCACCCAACTACTTTATAATCTCGTCGTTTACACCCCTACAATTGTTAAAATTCATTAATAAAATCCCTCAGATTGATACTAAAACTTCATCATAACTCACTAATTCCCTTAAAGCTTCAAGAACGAAAAAATGTACGTGACGAGAACATTGTCGCAGTTCAGAAAATATCAGAAGACGCTCTCGGAAGAGTCACCGGAAGGTCCGTTCTCCGGCGTTTTGGTTATCACAGATGAAGAAGCTGAAACAGAGGATACGTTCTGTTTCGGGATGTGTACGAGGACAAAAATAGAGAAGCTTCCGTTACCTCAGGACAAGATCTTATCAGTTGTTCACTTAGACAGTTCTGGTAACAGAGAGACTTCGGTTAAGAAGGTCTTGTTCATACCGGCTCTCGATCAACCTTTGTCTTCCAATCGGTATTACGTTGTTCACGCTAGAGGCAGACACAAAGGGTAAGATCCAAAAAAATACGAGAAATTGTAAGTTATAAGGCTTTATTATAAAGAAGATTGAGGAATTAGTGTTGAGAGATCTTCTCTGTTTTTCTTTGCAGGAAAGTTTCCGTGTGTTCTAGAGAGATAGAGAAAGGGGTATGTTGTTTTCCAGATATCTTGCATGACAAGAAACCTAAACCTCTGGATCCAAGAAACATATATCAGACGGTTAAGATCAACCGGCATCACGACCGGACATTCTATGCAAAATCTGTGGCGCCAGACGGTACACCGCCAACATTTCTCAAGAAGAAAGGATGGGAGCTACGAACCTCGAGGAGCCTACATCCGAGGAGACCTAGAGAAGCTCTTGGCCTAGACGAGGAACTAAGAGCTCGTCTCCCAGCATTTGGATTTCCAGTTTCTACAATTCGGTCAGGAAGTGTGATAGTTGGAGAATGGTATTGCCCTTTTATGTTTGTGAAGGAGAATTGTAGTGTAAGTCAACAAATGAGGAAGTCAATGTTCTATAGGATCACACTATCCCAATACTGGGAACGAATTTACCATTGCGGAAACAATGATCTTGATGAAAACAATGATGAAAACGAAGAAGAAGTTGTGAGAGTAGAGGCTAACGTCGTGAGAGAGGCCAACTATGTGAAGGGTATGGAGGCGGTTAAGGGAGAGAAAGAAGGGCATGGAGGGTTTTATTGGTATAGGCAGGTTCAAGGTCCACGGGGACCGGGGGAGAGGAGGAGGAAGACGGGTTTAAGGTCTCCGGTGGGGCTGAGTTTTGTGGTGGTAGAAAGGATGAGAAGGGTAATGGAGGAAGGAGGGTGGGTGGGAGGAGGAAGGAAAGTGGTGAGGGTGGAGAGAGATGAACCAATCAGGGTTTGTAGAAGAGATGGTAGGAATATGAATGGTAACAATGATAGAAATTGGAGGAGATTTGGGTGTTATGTGTTGGTGGAGAGTTTTGGGCTGAGAAGAGCAGATGGAGTTTTGTTGGTTAAATGTGTATTTAGACATACTAATAGATTGAGATGTAACTGGGAGTGACACTTCATCTTATGTTATAAAATTTATTACTTCTATATATATATATATATACTAAAATCCCTAAGCCTATGCTTATGGATTATGTTTTATAAACTGTAGTACTTCTTTACTAAATCATTACTCTAAAATGATGGAAAACATTAAATAAAATCAGCCAACAAGTTATATCTATTAGAGGATTCTTAACACAAGCCATTTCAACAAGCCCAAACTATAAAGCTTTAATAAGCTATTTCAATTCAGTCTCATTTTTATCTATTTTAATAAGCTCATGCTCTATTGAGCATAAACCTATCTTTGTTTGGTTTGGTTTGTCCCACAATATCTTTACTTTATAACTTAGTCTAAAGCCGAAATAATAGTCAGTTTAAAGAATTGTTTATTAAAATATCATACATGTATGGAATTCAGAATATAAGAAAATACCATCTGTGAATGTCATTGTGTTCCTTCAATATTGGCGTTTTAGTTTCATATTTAAAACTCATGTTTCTCTCTTTTGGTCGACGGAGACCAAAACAATACTGAATGATTGGTGTTTCCGTGTTTGTAGTTTCTTACCAAACATAGGAAATGACTCTAATACGGGTTTGGTACGACTGAAGAATCCACAAACCATTAGAAAGAATTGTGTTCATTTGAAGCATTTGACAATCTTGATTTCTTTGTTTTTCTTTCGTTGAGAATTATTGATTCAAAAATGAAAAGCATGACAATGTACAAAGGTTTATAGCGTTATCTATGTATTTCACCCTTTGGTTTTTGGGTAGAGCGTATTTCAAACCTGCAGGACTAGTGTTTAAAGTTTTGGTTATAAATGTGTAAAATTTACAAGGGCTTTGAATGTTTCGTAGATTTTGTAAGAGTTTTTGGATTTTGTTTTTCAAAAACTTATTTTCATACCAATCAAGATTTTAAAATTTTGGTTTCCCTACAATTTAGAAAAACTATTTTGTTGTAATTTTCCATTTATGATTTTAGTTTTTTAGTTTTCCTAAAATTTAGGAAATTTAGTTTTTACTTCATCAACGTTATTTATCTCAAAAACTAAAAACCAATTTTTGGGATTTTTAAAACAAATATATAATAACAAAAATCTAAAACTAAAATCTAAAATCTAGAAACTAAAATCTAAATCCAAAAACTGAATCGAAAATCAGCATCCATTCAGGGCCAAGATCTCCAAATTTTACCAGTTGCAAAAATGATGGATGAGAAATATTGTAAAAGTTGATTCATTTTTACATACTTTTTTTATTTATCAATAACGTGAAATTTATTAGTGTTTTTTAAATAACAACTGTCATGTTATTTTAACCGATATCACACTGTTTGATATGAAATCACATTATTTCTTCAAATCAAATGCAAAACACACACACACACCATTTATTTAAGGTTTTGCTATATATATATATATATATTTTTTTTTTTAATAACAAATTTGCTGAAAATTTCTTATCTATAAACCAAAATAAAAA
>Ga0041059_1001277_pt1 | contig 20096 bp, 12 predicted proteins | sample AraColnosormetaG_FD_56232 | JGI IMG/M metagenome (GOLD analysis project Ga0041059, IMG submission 56232) | Arabidopsis roots microbial communities from North Carolina, USA - Col MF nosort | ecosystem: Host-associated > Plants > Roots > Unclassified | place: USA: North Carolina | collected... | reverse complement strand
CTTTTACACATCATCTTTACCTGTTCTTTCTCTTTTTTTTTTTTGATTCTCCTATATGTTTAAAACGTTTATCCTTTATTTTATCCTGAACTCGATGTCAAATAAAATATTTTAGCTTTGATCTTTTTATATAAATTGAATTATCTCCACGATTCTACTAAATAATATATTTTTCTTTTTGCATATATTTTGGTTAATTTTGCAATATTTGGTTTAGCTTTTTGAATATATTTTCGTTTATTTTTTTAGAACGAACACACAAAAATTTTGAGTGAGAATACATCCTTCTATTACAAATTAAAACATCTGAATGATATCTATTTTAATCATTAACATAACATGTTAGTCTATTAAGAAACCATAGAATAAAACGATATCATTTTAAAGTTACCCACATAACATTTTATTTTAAACAACAATGAATAGATAATATTTTTTTGTTAGTGGTAATTAGAACATAACATTTCATCACACGTTTTATTATGTTGAATAGATGTGTTCTCATTTAAGATTGCAAATATAATGTGTTTTAATGAATGTTTTGGCCACTAGTGACTTTGAACTTAGTTAACTCTATTTATTATCTATTATTTTGATCTCTTAACAAGTGAACTATTTATATATATGATTCAGTTTCTGTTCTTATGTAATTATTTAATCTTCATTCTTTTAACTTTTTCAACTAGTAATAAACTTCAAGAATATTGTTTTGTTGACAAATCTCGTACACGTTTTCTAATACACGCGACCGAGACATTTTGAAACACACACCTTGGTAAGTCTTCTAAAATAAGCTTTTCCTCTTATTGATGTTGCGTAATAAAATATATCAAAATACTTGTTCTGTGTTTACGTAGTTGGCGCGATATGCTGCAATAGTGTTTTCTTAAAAAGCACCAACACAAAATGGAAATAACCGTTTGAATCATTCCACTTGAACTTCATTTAGTCGTTAAAAGGCAACCCAGTTCAGTCAAGAAATGATTATTTAATTGCTAACAAAAAAATACTATTTTAAAGATTCAATAGGACGCGTGTGCCCTAGCTACCTCTTTCTCTATATAAGAGAAAATGGATGCATTAACATTTCTCAAATTCCTCTAAACATCTTCAGTCTCTCTCAAATAAAAGCAAAACTAAGAATTTGTTATAACTAATTAACGTCAAGGAATATGGCAATTAAGCTCATTGCACTAGTAATCACACTATGTGTAGCATCATGGGATGTTGCACAGGGCAGATCTTTAAGATTTTCTACAACTCCTCTAAATCGTTATAGCTTCCCTCCTCATTTTGATTTTGGTGTTGCCTCTTCCGCTTATCAGGTTCGTTAGTTATACTTTATGTAATGTACGAATGATGCTGCTTGTAACAATAGGTTTCACAAGTGCAACTATATTTCGGACTGGTCTTAGGGTCATGTCTCAATAACCTTTTTTTTTGTGTTTGGTCTCAATAACCCTTTTTAATTCATTTTAAAACTAGCATTCTGTATATAGATTAAAAGAAAATATTCTTTTTCTTTTTTGAATCGTAAATTACATAGTTTAGAAATAGTTAAAACCGTATTGAGTTATATTTACGTAAGCGTATACGAAATGCAGTATGAAGGTGCAGTAGAAGAAGGAGGGAGGAGTCTAAGCATATGGGACAATTTCACACATGCATTTCCAGGTTCACTTTCTACTTCATCCATGTTGTTAAATTTTTCTATTAATTATTTTTGTTCAAAGGTTATATTCATATAAAGATCAATTAAAAATAGTAAGTAATGTTTTTGCAGAAAGGACGAACATGGACAATGGAGATGTTGCCGTTGATTTTTACCATCGTTATAAGGTTCGTGCATGCTTTTATAAATGGGAAAAAAGTGCATACTTTTCAGAAATATTATGTGTGGGGCATATGAATATCTGAATAATCAAGCTTTACCTTACTTTTTTTTTTCCTGAATGCAATGACTTATATTAATGTAAATGGACTAAATGAGCAGGAAGACATCAAACTAATAAAGGAAATGAATATGGATAGTTTCAGATTTTCCCTGTCCTGGTCAAGAATATTACCAAGTAAGTATAATTTCTATTTATAACAACCTTTTAGAATGAACTTTTCTTAGATCTCCTACTTTCTTAGGATGGACTAATTATTCTATAAGAATTTTTAATTTACATTTTCGAGTTTTTAATTTACAGGTGGAAAACTAAGTGATGGGGTCAATAAAGAAGGTGTTCAATTCTACAAGAATCTTATTGATGAACTTATCGAGAACGGTCAGAATCATATGCATAATCAATTTACACATCAACTCTTAATTTTGTGTAGTTTGCAATGTTACTCATCACACTATATATTTAAACATACATGCAGGTATCAAACCTTTTGTAACAATTTATCACTGGGATATCCCTCAAGCTCTTGATGATGAGTATGGTAGCTTTTTAAGTCCTCGAATCATGTAAGTAAAAATCGTTATCCATACATGCTATGCATACCATGTATGAGTTTTAAAAATTGTTCTTCTGACATTTTTGTTGTTTTTTCATATATACAGAGATGATTTTCGAAACTATGCCAGATTTTGTTTCCAAGAGTTTGGGGACAAGGTCAGTATGTGGACAACTTTCAACGAGCCATATGTTTATAGCGTTTCGGGTTATGATGCGGGTAATAAGGCAATGGGTCGATGTTCTAAATGGGTAAACAGTTTATGTATCGCCGGTGACTCGGGCACGGAGCCTTATTTAGTCTCCCACCACCTTCTTCTCGCTCACGCTGCTGCTGTTGAAGAGTTCAGGAAATGTGACAAGGTATTAAAACGTAACTATGTCTTTCTAAAATATAGTAGTTTAAAAATAATATGAATATCCAATTCAAAAAAGAGTTGATTGGTTTGTTTTATTTAATCTAAGAAAAGGAATTGAATAAATGCAAAGGAACTGGTGTTTAAATTGATTGTATTTGTAAAACAGATTTCGCAAGATTCCAAGATAGGCATAGTGTTGTCTCCTTATTGGTTCGAGCCATATGACAGTGCTTCTAATGCTGATAAAGAAGCAGTTGAAAGGGCTCTTGCTTTCAATATTGGTTGGTAAGTTGTCATTTATTTTAGTTCATTATGTGTTGTTAATTCATTATCTAAAGTCAATAAAAATATGGTTATCTAATCTTGTTTATCTAATATTTTTGTCTAGGCATCTCAGCCCTCTAGTTTTCGGAGACTATCCAGAGACGATAAAGATAAGCGCTGGAAATAGACTGCCATCTTTTACCAAAGAGCAATCTATGATGGTTAAAAATTCGTTTGATTTTATCGGTGTAAATTACTACACTGCACGGTTTGTTGCTCACGATCTTAACGTCGATATTTCACGGCCTCGCTTCATGACCGACCAACACCTCCAATACAAATGTAAATTAAAGTACCTATATCATATTTATGCAACTTTATTTGGCTTTCGAATTTTCTTATCAAGAAAATACTTATGGATTAACAACTAATGAGATTCCCTTTATCACTTTTTTTAGTGACAAATCGTACCGGCGACACCATCTCATTGGAATCGGTACGAACTTTATTTATATTCTCCAACTTTATTTTGTGTTTTTGTAAGTTTAAAAATACGTAATCATAACCATTCTTTTTCTATTTTTCCCTTAAATTTCAGGATGGTACCAAAATTCTCTGGTCATATCCGGAAGGGTTACGAAAGATTCTTAATTATATCAAAAATAAGTACAACAATCCAACTATCTACATAACTGAAAACGGTAAGGACGTTAGAAACATAGTCTTGAACTATTCGATAATTCTTACTAATCATCATTAATTCTATATCTATTTTTTGTTTAATATTAGTAACCACCTGATAATTTATAGGTTTCGATGACTACGAAAATGGAACGGTGACACGTGAAGAGATACTAGAAGACACAAAGAGAATAGAGTACCACCAAAAACATCTTCAAGAACTCCAGAAAGCGATCACGTAAGAGAATTCACCATATATCAATAAAAACCGATTACTATATAAAATTAATCAGTAAAATCAATTAATCAATAGTATGGATACAAATATGCAGTGAGGATGGGTGTGACGTGAAAGGCTACTTCACATGGTCGTTATTGGATAATTTTGAATGGGAACATGGATATGCAGTGAGATTTGGTTTGTACTACGTTGACTATAAAAATGGTCTTCAACGACATGCTAAACATTCAGCTATGTGGTTCAAACATTTTCTTGAGAGATCCGGAAAGCCAATGCCGATGGATCTGTTTAAGAGTGTCAAGAGATGGTGGTCTACATTACAGATGATTTAAGCTCGCTCGGAGGAAGATAAAATTCAATTATTAAAAGTAACTTATTCTTTATATAGTTATTGGTAACTTATGGGATAAATGTTTGTTGATATTGAGATATATTTGTATATTGTTAAGTTTTCTAATTTCTTCCTAAAGGTTTTTGTGACATCATTCTTGTATCTATAGTTTGGTCTTTTCATGTATAAAAATCATCATTTTAGCATATGAAAGCCCATAAGATATATTTTATTGCATGTTATGAGAGCCATGAGTAAATCTTCTTACCATAAGGGAAAATATTGTCAACATGGTAAGGGAAATGTTAAACGGTTTTATGTATATTAGTAATATAATAAATGGATACATGTGCAGTCAACAGAGGCCTTACAAGAATTTAATATAGAAGAAAAGTGGAATACGAACAAAAGCAAGAAACTAAGTTGAAAACAGAACACTAGTTGATAGAGTATTATAATGAACATGCTAGTTCTTCTGTTGTCGGACGAGAATCTAAGGTTTCAGTCTTCAGACATACATATATTTTAAGAATAATTTTAGGTTTATAAAAATGTTTGATCATTAGTTGGCACCAATTTTAAAAATACAGTCAAAATCGACCAACATATTGCTTAGTTTTTCAAGAGTGTTCTGCAAAACCGTGTACGTTTTTTTTTTTGTTTTTTTTGTTGTGGACTGTTTAAAATAGGGAAATAAAACAATTTAGGTAGTAAATTTTTTCGTGAATTGCTATTTCACATGGTCGTCGTTGAATGATTTTGAATGGAACATGGATATATATACTATGAAATTTGGACTGTAATACGTTGACTAGTCAGATTGTCTAAGAAGACATGCTAAAAACTCAGCCAAATGATTCAAAATTTCAAACATTTTCTTCAAAGATCCAGAAGCCAATGCCGTTGGATTTGTTTAAGAGTGTCAATAATTGGTGGTCTATGTTATAGATGATTTAAGCTTGTTTTGTGGGAAAATTAGATTCAGTTAAATAGACGAAAGACAGAAAACTTATCTGAATTGTTTGAATTTGACTAATATGTATCTCATTTCATTTTGTTATCCCAAATGCCAAGACATCTATTTCTTCAGCTATTCATTTTCATGATTTGTTTCTAGGTTTAATATTGCAAACAGAGATTGCATTCAATATATAAATCTAATATCAAGAAGAAGAGAAAAAAAAAACTAGTATTGCTAATTCTCCTCCGCTAATTACATAAGACTTCAAAGTTTGTTCAGTGTAATCATCAGAATTGGAGCTTGTTTGATTGTTTGCAATTTGCAACTTTCCTCTAATTTAGTCGTGGAAAGCTCTTTGTATATATAAATCTCATTAGTAGACTTTCACGAAATCCACCCATCATACATGGATAGGCTCAGTTTGGACTATGATATTTTGTTGGGCCTTAAAGAGTAATCTAACCTTAACCGGGTTGTTTTGAAACTAGTTGGTTATATAATCTCGTCATCGAAGAAATACGAAACATTTTCTAAAGTTAAAAGTTTTGAAGCATATAGAAAAATAAAAGGTAAGAAATTATTTAACACACAAACAAATATGCCCATGATAGTTATTATCAAGACATATGATCATGATTCCTACTATTATCATACGTCTAGAACAAAATGTTGGTAGGAATGTAGAATCGAACATCAATGCTGTTATTGACTTGTATATATATGCCTACTAGACAAACACAAAGGCCAAAGATATATGTATCTTAGTTGTTTAGAAAATTCTCGAGGCAATGTTCTTGGTCCAGATTCCTACTCCAAAACTTCTTGTAATACTCTGCATAAGTGAAATCTTTGTAGACTGGTTTCGTTTCATCGTCCTCAGCTTCCCACAAGGGCTTGGCCGGGCTCATGACAGCACAGTCAGCTGGGCACAGAAACGATGCGACCGATAGTCTCGGATTTTCTGTGTTTGTTACAGCGCGATGCCAAACACTTTTGTATACTCCATTACTTAATGCCTGAAAATACACACAGTTAATTAAGATCTTAATTCTAGACAAACATTCGATCTTGATGATTGGCTATTATTCTCGGAAAATTCTCTAACCCTTTATTAACTAAACAAATCTATAATATGTTCATAACTGTAGTAATGTTTAAATGATGATATTTCTTACAACACTTTATGTCTTATAAGAAAAAGAAAAAAATCATATTTTTAATCAATGTTAAAACTTTTAACTTCTAACAGTACCCGAACTTTTTAAAATAAATAAACGTCCAGAATACATTTTTAAAAATAAATATTTTAAAAATATTTTACACTCTTCCTGCCTAAGATTTTTAGATGTACTTTTTGAAATCCTATAACTAATTCTCTGTAATTGTTTTAAAGATCTCAATTTATTGGGGTAGTTGAGTAGAGAGAAACTATTACGTAAAGACTAGAATTCTTTTCTTTTTAAGTCCGAAGTTCATGGGCCGGATCACATTTATTTAAATGGTTTGAAACTAGGCAGGTTGATACAACATAAACCATCTATTTCTAAAGTTGAAGTCGAAACCAACCCACCACTCTTTTAGTAATGGTTGGTATTTTTTTGGTTTAAACTAGAAATTTTAATATCACAAGTCAAATGGAGGAATTAAAGGTAATCAAGGTACCTGTAACTGGTCACCTATGTTGATGACAAAAGCATCAGGATGTGGATTAACGGCGAACCACTGACCGTCGATCAAGATCTGGAGACCGCAAACAGTAGTGTCTTGAAGAAGAATGGTTAGGGCGTTTGGGTCGGTATGAGCAGGTAAACCGTAAGTGAGCTCAGGTTCAGGACATGGAGGATAATAGTTGACTGCCATGTGTTGACCTTGTTCACCAAGCACTTTCTTCATGTAATCTTTTTCTAAACCTAAGCTCTCTGATATTAATTCCTCTATTTTAAATCCCACTTCTCTTACTTCTCTACTGTATTTACTTACTATTTCCCTGCAACAACAACATGACAAAGACTTATTAGCTACTCAAATTGTTTAGATTGTCAATAACTAATATAGTTTTTTTTTCTTTTTTTTTGCTAAGAATGTAAATATTTCATTAAAAATGAAAAGTTATTTTCTAAGAGCTTATGATTATTGTAATTTTTATGATATTTAGACGTCATTCTAATAGTGTATATCATATAATTAAGATTTAATAATGTAACACATATATCTCGAGAAATCTGCATTATTATACTTAGCTATGTTAGTTTTAAAGGAATAGTGGAGCACGTAACTCACGTTGTCACTTGTCAGCTTCGAACTTACCCGAAGAATTTGTGGCGAATATATTACAAATTATAAAATAAGATAAGAGCATCGATCTGTAAAATTGAAGACCGAGTCAATGAAAATGAATTTTTTTACAATTTTTAAAAATGTAATTAAGAGATTGGCATGATATCACGACGCTGACGCCAACGCGGTGTACAGTGACGTCTCTTCCCCATAACCACACATATATCATATACTATTTTATAAAGTTATGATTTAACCATTTTACTTATAAATCATATTTTTGACGCGTTGTGATATTTTAACCATGTCTAAGTTCTTCAAATATTAAGGAATTAATCGGCTCAACACTACAAAATAATGGTATACGAATTTTTTTTGCGTTATGCAACAATAAAACGACAAAAATTAAATAACTTGAAGAGACAAAAATCATATATAATAATAGTTGTCACATCATTATTATTGTCCTAATTTATGGTAATTGTCCTCTACCTAACTAACCTTTCGATAAGCACGATGTCGCCGGGTTTTGGCCGGTGTTGACTCTTAATTCTGTAACAGTTCAGTTGGAGATCTGTCGGAATGACACAGTTTAAAGAGTTTGGAAGTTTTCATGATACTTTTTTCATCGTGTGGTTCTGTTTTAATCTCTGCATGTCTTTTTTCACCAACACATCTTTATCGAATCTTTTACTGTTCATGATTAATTCTGTTTATATATTTTATCTTCACTTATTTACTAATAGATGATACATGTACTATATAACAAAAACACGTTGCTGGTTTATAATCAGTTTGTTGTCTACCGAACAAGTCGGTTGTAGTAGTTCACACGGTTTTATAAAAGATCAAAAAAATATGGTGCACACTTCTTTATCCCAATAACACCTTTATAAAAAATATATGTCCAAGTCCAATAGCCACAAGTACATGTATACTAATTGATGTATGCATGTAAAGATTTTATAAATCTTAGCAACCATGTGATCACATGGCGAGCCAAATCAGAAAATATAAACCAAATGGGACCACAAGTTAACTTATCTTTACCACAATCTGTGTTATTTTCTTTGTAAGTCGGTTTCAAAAAAGAACAAAAACAGTTGACTCAAATGAAGGTCGAATTTTCCTTCAAACAAATCGAATCGAACATATTCATATGAATATTCCAATATTCTAGTTATTAAAAAAACAGAACACAATAAATAGTTATAGTGATATGGTATATTGTATCGAAATTAAAAGTTTCATAGATATGTTGTTGATAAAAGACAGAAATAGAAAATATGCTGGTGCGAAGATCATATGCTCGTATGTTTTATAATGTTGACAATAGATGCTTATACATCTGAAGAGAAAAGGCAATTCTTGCTCCAGTTTTGTTTTGTTTTGTTTTGCTTTGTTGTGAATTTTATAATGTTGTGAATGTTTGCTCTAGTTTTTATAATGAAGCATCGTAGGAAACACTCCACTCTTGTACATATTTTTTTCAGTTCTGATCAATCAATTAAACATTTCAACAAAAACTTTATAGGAATCATGACAAACAGAAAATGTTAAGAAGACATACCTCACCCTTATATATTTTTGATAGGTAGCCTAGATGCTTTAAAAGCATTTGGTATTATTAATAATTTAGGGTATAATATGATTATATATATACATGGGTTTACAATAGAATCTAAATCTATTCCGGTAAAGATAGTCTACAAATAGCTAATAATATCCTATTTTTGGCAATTCTGACACATCAAAAATCAACAATTATATTAAAGACGTGAGATATGCCATAAACCTGATAGATCGTTTTACCTATTTAAGCACATGCAAGTATATGTTTTTATTCACTATGGAACGTTATAAAATCAATAGAATAGTTACTAGAAAGTATTAGAGAAAGAAAATGTAAAGTAAAATTAGAATTTATCAAAAGAAAATTAGAGGTAAGTTTAAGTGCTTACTTGAAAGAAGGAGGGTTTGACGGCCACTCATTGACATACTTGTGGATAGGATAACAATGGAGTCTTAGATAGTCTCTCCAATTGTTGACTTCTTCTTTCTTCACATTGAAGCTCGTCGATAATCTTGTTGTCTTCGTTGGATCGTCTGAATATAGCTTCATTTTTTCTTCCATAGACATGCTAAAGAACTCACGCGCAACACTCACCATCTCATCTATTATTTGTTTGTTAACTCCGTGATTTATGACCTCGAATGATTAACCACGAAAATAAAAAAAATTAACCACTTTGTATATAAGTTCCGAATGATAATAGTCAGCATAGAACTAGTCAACCATCATAAAGTTGTTGTTTTTTTTGTAGAATTTTATATATAATCTATTTGATTAGAGAAGGTTCATGCTAATTATGTACCACTTTTTAACCAAATACAACAAAAGAAAACACACATATCTTTTTAATAGAAGCAAAAAGCTCATGCGTGATCTAAACGTATATATAATTATAATTAGGTACCTGAAAAAATCCGAATCGGGCACAAGCTTGGTGGATTTGTTGGATGAGAAAAGATCGATCAGTGGAAGAGAGATCGATGAGAGGGAAATCTTCGAGTTGAGAGACTTCAGAGAGACGTGGACGGTCGGAGATTGGCCGGACATAGTTTTCCGGCAAAGTAGTATGACGGAAACCGGTGGATATCAGCTTTGCCGCCATTTGATGTCAGAAAATTGAAGAAGAATCAAAAAGGGTATAAGAGATAAAGGAAGGAAGGCTCGACTTTGAGTATATTATGTATGCGATGTGCATCGATGATATATATAAAACAATGCAGTGTTACTCGGTCCTACTCTCAATTGATTATGTTTTCAAGTGAATTGTTTTTGTTATATAAGTATGCATATTATTCGAATGATTTTTAATTCTTAATCCACCGAATATAGTGGATTTTCGAAAGGACAGCTGTGGGTTTTATAAGATTTATGATTAAAAAATTAAATGTTTGGATATTTTTAAGTGTTTTTTTTAAATACTAGGAGGTTCTTGGTTAATTTGGTTAATGTTTGTAATCTCTTTAACCAACTATTTTTAAGTTTCACCTAAAATCTTTATCAATTAAGCTAATAATACTTAGTTTAAATTGTTTTTATATACTATTTATCTCAATTTTTTTTTCCTTCTTAATTCCATAACAAAACCTAGATTATTTTTTGGGCAAATACATAACCTAGATTAGCTTCCGTGAATCCACAAAACTTTATAATTTTTCTTATTAAGGTATGTAAGAATGGACAAGCTATGAATGACAATTTTTTTCTTAAAACATCTGAAAAACAAATAGTTTTTAATCTAAATTCATAAGAAAAATCTACACACATTACTTCAAACAGAAACAATTAACCCACCAAAAGTAATTTTTCCGATTTTCTTATAAGCTAACTTTAAGATACTCTAACCATCTTATTTATTAAAAAAGAATTACCTTAAGCATCTACCAAAGTTAATATATATTATATTTTAAAAAGTCAGAATAGAATTAATAAATTACGAAATTAATTAACTGCTCAAGATTCAGATTCAGCTAGTTTACAATAAAACGAAAATCAAAATACTCAAGCTCTACATTTTCATTATTTTTACCATAACAAAATTCAGACAAAAAAACATTGATATAATGTCATCATTCTAGCGTCACAGCAGTGACGTCATGAATGATTGTTGTCCAAGGCTTACGACTGTGTCAGCTCAGCATCATATCAGTAATAAGTACTTCGAATGAGATTGGTTTTTTTTATTGTTCGTCGACTTCGGAAGAGAAAAAAATGAGATTAATAACTGCATTGATAAACATTACGATGACAGTAAATAAAATAATTATTTTTGACAACAAGGGCTTGATTAACTATCTTTCCTCTTTCTTTGACCTTTTCAAATTGTGTTTACGAATAAACATTATCATAAGTGACATACTAACGTACAATATTTCGATGTTGACTTTTAAACATACAATATAAAATATAAGCGATTGTGAGGAGTGACAGAGAATACAAAACGAACCGAACCAAACCGATCTAGCTAAATCTATTTTAAATTGTTGTTGATAGCTATTCTCCAGTTAACCGAATCCGCACCATAAAATTCAAATCTCGGTTTGGTTTGGAAAAGCCCATTCGGTTCTTGATCGTAGTCCTAAATAAAGACAATCATTTATTTGATTATTTCGATTGTAAACATAAACTAATATCTTCTTATTTATAATTATTATAATTTTGGTTTTTTTTTTTAGTTTTGGGTATTTCAGTTACTATAAGTTTAAATTTCATTAATATTTGTGGTTATATAACTATATTTTTGTTTAGATTTAGTTAAAACAAATATTCAAGAAAGTGGATTAGAAGATCGTTTAATTAGGCGCTAGCATTCTCGTACTGCTTAAATGTTACTAAAATCAGTTTTATTTTACATAGAGTTAAATTGGTAGATTATGTAACAATTAGGTAGTTATAAGTTATTTAGATAGATTTAAATGTATCTCGGTTTTTATTAAAAAAAATTATCTAGATTGCGTCTTAAAACAGCATTCATATTTTACCTTATTTTAGAACGTAAACTTCTAAACTTATTTTTGAAAAACTGAATTTTTTATGTTAAAATAATTTATTCATGTTATTTTTATTATATTATGTTAAACAAAGATATGTAACTTATTTTTTGAATTATAAAAATTGTTTGAAAATCGTTTAGAGTTTGATTAAATATTTAATGAACTAGACAGAAATTTGTCGTGATTGTTATCTTAGTACTTTTATTAAACAATGAACATCATTTTCATTTTTATTTTCATTTGGCAGAACAATGAATACAAGTATACAACCTGTTAAATAAGACAAGTACCCATCAAAGAATGATTTTCTTGAAACTAAAAAATCGAAATTTAAATTCGAATAATGTGAGTTGTATAATTAGAAAATCTTCCATGCAAAGTGTGTATTTTGGTACAAATTGTGAGGTTGGGATAAGCAGAACACGTGTGGTTGAGATAAGACATTGTGGTATTTTTTGGGGCGACGAAGAGATAAAGCAGGACACGTGTCCAAACGAAAACCACTGTCCGTATTCTATCCAAAATACGGGGCACGATCGTATGTGGAAGTGGTGCCATCATGGTTTGGGACTTCAGACTCAGACAGAGTCAATCTTGATAAGTACGTACACTCATGTGACTCTTGTGCCGTGTCTCACACTTCTAATTAATATCTTGTTTGATTTTTTTCCTTTTTTAAATCAAAATTTTAACTATCAAACTAGTTAGAATTTTTTTTCGGACACTACTTGAATTAGATTTGTTTTTTCGGACAATACTTGCATTTACCTCTAAGAATAAACTCTTACTTTTAATTTAAACTAGTTATTATATCATATTATATAATAAACTAAAATAACAAATCTGTATACTTTTAATTAAACAAGATTAATTATATTTAAAATTTAGATTTTACAATTAAACAAAATTATAAGTCAGTTTAGATTTATAAATATAAATTAGAGTTTAAATTTACAATAAAACGAAATTATTTTTAGGTTTGGGTTTATAAATAAGTCACTAGAGTTTAGATTTAAAATTAAACAAAATTATATATCGGTTTGAGTTTAAAAAAGTGTTTAGGGTTATAGATTTAAAGAAAGTAGATGTTAGTTTGGATTTATAGAAAAATGTTTAGGATTTATATTTGACATTTAAACAAATTATATGTTAATTTGGATTTATTAAAATTAGGTTTAGATTTTACAATTAAATAAAATTATATCTTGGTTTAAGTTTATGAAAGAATGATTAGGATTTAGAATTTATAATTAAATATATATGTCGGCTTGGGTTTGTAGAGATTTTGTTTCTATAATTTGTTTTATTTTATTTTTATTTTAGTTTTGATTTATTTTAAATATAGTATGATATGTCATATTGTTTATTATTATTATTTAATTAAAAAGGGGTAAATAAAAGAGGTTCACCTCTAGGAGTGAACCCAATATATAAATTTTTTTCTGTCCAAATGTCAGTCTATTATATCCAAAAGATTTTAAATATTTGTTTATCAATATTACAAATTATCACATGATCTTTTTCATGTTTTGTTTTTATTCATACATATCCAAGAGACTTTAAATATTTGTTTATCAATATTACAAATTATCACATAATATATTCGTGTTTTGCTTTTATTCATATGATTCCAAAAATCACTTATTAAAAGCTATTCATTTTAAAATTGTTCCAACCTAAAAATCTTTATTTTTAAAGTCTTTTCAGAATATTAGACCAAAAATATAAATACATTTTAATAATATATATGACCAAATTAATTATTTAAAACTCTTCCAGATGCATCATTATATTTTAAAAATCGAGATGTTACATATGTGTTAAACTTTCTTTTTTGTCTTCTTATGTGATATCAAATTTTATGATCTTATCGATTTTAATCAGGTATATCTTGGTATAGCCTTAGATTTCATAATCGCATATAAAAATCATAAATTATGTAGAAACTAGTTATAATCAAATAATATTTATTTCATATGGTATACCAAAATTAAGTATTCAATTGCTACGTGGATATTAATAATTTGAATTCGGTAACATACTCTTTTTCTTTTTGTTAAACCAAAGAATCTCAAACAAAAGTTTTTGATCATAGTTACTAAATCATTTTTGGTGAATAACCGAGAGAATGTCTCCCGACTTCTATTAAAAAACAAAAATAACAATTACACAATCACTCGTCTTGAACAAACAGGTCTAGAAACATCATCCCGTAAGATTTCATCCGCACACCGGAGAACATAAACAAGAGCATAAAAGCTTAAAGACAAGCATAGTTTGTTAACATGTCCGTAAAATGATTAGCCTCTCTATATGTGAAACACGGTCAATCTAGTTTTTCGATAAAAAACTATAGCGCAAACGTACTGGAAATGATAGCAGATGAGAGTCCCATAACCTTGTCTTCAAAATCTCAACCACCATTTACCACAAATATGGGGATGAAAACAGGCAAACGGTCTCATACGTTGTAAATAAGCATTCTTAATGTCAAGTTGGTAGATAGGCCATAAAATAAGCATCCTTATGTTTAGCGCATAGCCTCCACACCATTCACCCTCCTCATTACGTATCAGACCACCACCAGCCGCGAGTCTCGAATTGCCATAAAATACCCCATCAGTATTTAATTTAAACCAGCCCATAGACGAGATAAGCCATTTTATCAGCTTCTCAACCCGACCAGCCCTTTGTGTTGCCTTTCCGCTACTAGCTCTCGCCTCCAATACCTCCTTAGCTAACTCTCTTATGAACCGCACCCTATTCTTCCATACTTTATTCTCCCCAAAAACTAGCTAATTGAATTACCAACATTTGATCAAGATAATATACTAGGTAGCTAATTAATGAGCTCATTTTTTTTTGTCGTCAATGGGCTAATTTATTAATTACAGTATGAACTATTGACTATTATTCTAAATAAGTGAATATCACGAGTATGTACGAATTATTGGATGTATCTATTTGTATTGATTGATGTAATATCAAATAGTATGAATTTGGAGTAAACGTGGGTTTGGGGTTGAAGCAGGTAGGGCATGTCAAAGTAGGGCGTCTTTCGTTATGTCCCTTTCCTCTAAATTTGAACCTCTGTCATTGTACAGAAAAATCGTAATAACCCATAAATGTGTTTTAAAAAACATTATTTCGAGTTTTCTACACATATTCTAGTCATGTTTAATTTGAATCTTTTCTTATTTAAGTAAGCTTTAGACATTTTTAACCTAAGTTTTCTTCTCCCTTCATAAATTTTGAGATCTATATAATGTTCTTACATTTTGGATCAAGATCTTCATATTCTCATTCCAATTAGTAAAAGATTTTTTCACCTTTTAATCTCTTATCTTTTATTTATATTCTTTAGTTATGTTTATGCTTTTCATCATATTTAGTGGTTAGTTTTTATTATTTATTTATTGATTCATGACTTATGCTAGATTATGATAAGAATTTATGTTACCACTTGATAAATCCTCCATTTGACATGTGTTTAATGCTAGATTTATATTGTCTCCAAATTTACAACTTCGATGTCTTATGATAAATGCCAACAACCAAATTTCAGATAAAGATTAGCAGACTAACTAAGCTTATTATTCACTTGCAAGGTGGAGTGATGTTGAAAGAACCCTCACAGACACGTCATTGGGAAGACTAAATCTCTTTTTAGCACGTTACACCTTTGAGATCGCGTTTATTCCATATGGAGAGAGAGCAACAATACGAGACATGGAGAGGCACCATTACCGCCGGCGCAACTGCTTCCAAATATTGACAAACAAATTTGAATCTGGATCTTCTCTATTCGTGAACAAGGAGATAGAAGCTACGATGAATGCATGGAAGCTTGGTTTGCTTTAATATAAACACTAAAGGGGAGTAGAACTTTCTTGAAAAATTGTATGCAAATTATTTACCGAATGTTAAAAGCTTTTTTCGAATAAATTTTACATTTTCTTAATAATAATAATAAAAAAGGATTGTTGATTATCTTAATCACAAACAATTTATTTTAGCTGAATTAGACAATTGTTAGTAAAATGATTAGAGTGTCACATATTAATGTTGTTAGTGTTTCATGTCATCCTAGTGATCCAATAATTAGGCCATTCTATAGCTCTTAACGTTAAAATAAAAGGCCCATTATCTGAATATACAGAAGCCCATTATCAATAGATACATTAAAAGATACTGATTAATCCAGAGGGTTTATATCTACGCCGTCTCCATTGATTATTTCTCCGTCTCTTGAAAAATCCGACTGACACTGACCTCAAAACTCTCCTCTCACTTTCGTCGTGAAGAAGCCAAATCTCGAATCGAATCAGCACCACACATTTCCATGGATAATTCAGCTCCAGATTCGTTATCCAGATCGGAAACCGCCGTCACATACGACTCACCATATCCACTCTACGCCATGGCTTTCTCTTCTCTCCGCTCATCCTCCGGTCACAGAATCGCCGTCGGAAGCTTCCTCGAAGATTACAACAACCGCATCGACATTCTCTCTTTCGATTCCGATTCAATGACCGTTAAGCCTCTCCCGAATCTCTCCTTCGAGCATCCTTATCCTCCAACAAAGCTAATGTTCAGTCCTCCTTCTCTCCGTCGTCCTTCCTCCGGAGATCTCCTCGCTTCCTCCGGCGATTTCCTCCGTCTTTGGGAAATTAACGAAGATTCATCAACCGTCGAGCCAATCTCGGTTCTCAACAACAGCAAAACGAGCGAGTTTTGTGCGCCGTTGACTTCCTTCGATTGGAACGATGTAGAGCCGAAACGTCTCGGAACTTGTAGTATTGATACGACGTGTACGATTTGGGATATTGAGAAGTCTGTTGTTGAGACTCAGCTTATAGCTCATGATAAAGAGGTTCATGACATTGCTTGGGGAGAAGCTAGGGTTTTCGCATCAGTCTCTGCTGATGGATCCGTTAGGATCTTTGATTTACGTGATAAGGAACATTCTACAATCATTTACGAGAGTCCTCAGCCTGATACGCCTTTGTTAAGACTTGCTTGGAACAAACAAGATCTTAGATATATGGCTACGATTTTGATGGATTCTAATAAGGTTGTGATTCTCGATATTCGTTCGCCGACTATGCCTGTTGCTGAGCTTGAAAGACATCAGGCTAGTGTGAATGCTATAGCTTGGGCGCCTCAGAGCTGTAAACATATTTGTTCTGGTGGTGATGATACACAGGCTCTTATTTGGGAGCTTCCTACTGTTGCTGGACCCAATGGGATTGATCCGATGTCGGTTTATTCGGCTGGTTCGGAGATTAATCAGTTGCAGTGGTCTTCTTCGCAGCCTGATTGGATTGGTATTGCTTTTGCTAACAAAATGCAGCTCCTTAGAGTTTGAGGTGAGAGTTTCTGTTTCGCTACATAATTCTCATTTGCTAGGCCTAGATTCTAATGAGGAAGCATTGATTATTGGTTTAGATTGTGTTGCATTACAGATAGTCTTCTAGGTTTGGTAACTAAACGTTTTTTCGATTCTTGATAACAAAGCCACTAGAGATTTGACACTAACTCGTTTTAGATTTACCTGAATCAATATCTCTGTTAAAATCAATTACTTTGTTATGCATACATAAATCACAGTTTAGTAGTCATATATATTGGCTCTTATTAGCGACAGGTCTCACACTTGCTGTAATGGCTGATAGTGTAGTAGTCATATGTTGGCTTTCATCTAAGTTGATGTATCATATGATGAATAGTTGTACACTCGTCAGGTTCTAATTTTTACCCATAATTCTTCAGTCTATTTTTTTTTGAGACAATCTATTCTTAATTTAACGAAGCCACTAGCTACGTATACAAATATTGTTAATTTAACGAAGTATCTGAGAATTGTTTACTGCTGACTGTGCTGTATGCCCTCAGAAACATATAGAAGTGGAATTGGAAACTTCATGCTGGTTTGAACATCTTTGTATGTGTGCTTCAGGTTTTTGTAACTCATTTAGACAACAGCATTGCATATATACACGCACATATGCAACCTAGAAAATCAAATAACCTTTCCTTATAATTACTATACATTTCACTTGATGTCAGGTGCAGATGTGAAGTGATCAATAAGGATTTTAGCATAGACCCGTATAATCGTCATGTGCGTAAGTAGGTTTGGTTTGCGCTCCCTCTCGCTTTTAGGTCCGCAATGACTCTGTATCTATCTGATTGTAACTAAAACTGAATTCATTTGATGAACCAAATGATACTATTATCTTATGTTGTGTATAAAACCCAACCAGGATATATTGCGGTTTCTGGTGTTTAGATTTGGTAATTGGAGCTTAGTACAATGCAACCCTGTCTTGCTTTATTGGACGTCTCTAAGATAAATCAGCTTGCAATGAATTCCAATGGAGTTTGTCAGTTTGAATTAACTTCTTTGCATAATTAACACAAAGATTTGCAGTATAAATTCCATTGGAAGACTTATTTGTTTATTTGACACAGATTTAAATTGAATTTCAATGGAGTTTCAGTCGACTATGTGACACAAAGATTTGAAATGAACTCCAATGGGAATTTGGTGAGTAAATTATTATAAACAATCCAATGTTTGACACAAATATTTTAGAATCTTCACATCTGAAGTCTTATAAATCGTAGCAAAATTTTCAATCTTGAAAATTATAAAAAATGAGAATTAATTTAAATCACTGATCCGATAATCTCCTCTAGAAATATAAGAATCTATAAACCATTAATAGTAGAATTCCAAAATGTTATAAATCTATATACTATAAATGAAAATTTTACTTTTTAACTTTTGTCTCCATAATATCATACCATACTTAAAATTTTATTTATTTTATTCTAATAATCACAATGTGTTTCTTTGTATATAAATAGAGTTTTTCTAATGGTTTGAGAAGTGATTTGGAAAACATGGATACTCATATTTTTTTCAATTTATAAGATGATCAAAATAGAAAATTTAGCTTATGAAATCTTTTAGATTTAGGAACAAATGTATACTCTAAAATGTAACTATTTGACATGTGTCAAAATGTTTTTAAATTTGTTGTGATCTTGTTACAATTAAGATCAAGCTACTTGTCAGATTTTATGTGATGGGTTAAATTTTACAAAATTCTAGCCCAAATATAAAATACCTACGTCCTCAAAACTTAAAATGCAAGCGATAATAATACAACTTAGAGTACAAAGAGGTTAAAGGTAGATAGAATGTCGACCAGTGAGCTCGCCTGCACTTATGCTGCTCTCATCCTCCACGATGATGGAATCGAGATCACCGTTAGTTTTCTTCTCTTCTCTCTTTCTTCAAATTTGTTTTCTAGCTATTGAGACACTGTTTAGCCTATGTTTTAGTCTCTAGAATCGTCATCTCTCTTTTCTTGCCTTGTGGTTTCAAACTGATCTCACTTAAGTGTTGTAATAATGTAAAATTATTAGGCTGAGAACATATCAAAACTGGTGAAAACAGCCAACGTGAATGTCGAGTCATACTGGCCTAGCCTCTTTGCTAAGCTATGTGAGAAGAAGAACATCGACGATCTCATCATGAATGTAGGAGCCGGTGGTTGTGGTGTGGCTCGTCCAGTTACCACTGCTGCTCCTACCGCTTCTCAATCAGTCTCTATTCCCGAGGAGAAGAAGAATGAGATGGTATTTATTATCACATTATTAATTACAACAAACTACTAAATCAAATACTAAATGGTATAATTGTTTTATAATCTTAGGAGGTGATCAAAGAAGAGAGTGAAGATGACATGATAATCGGATTATTTGACTAGAAGAGCTTCTTTTTCTTTGCTTCCAAATTTTATGAATTTTGCCTCATATGAATATTTTGATTATTTACAATTTATTTGATTGTTTATGAGAGACAACAAAAATAAATCAAATCTATTATTGGCTATTGTTTAATAAATATATACAACAACAAAAATATGGGGGAATTTCTTTTTCAATGTTTTTTTTTTTT
>Ga0041059_1001276_pt1 | contig 20104 bp, 17 predicted proteins | sample AraColnosormetaG_FD_56232 | JGI IMG/M metagenome (GOLD analysis project Ga0041059, IMG submission 56232) | Arabidopsis roots microbial communities from North Carolina, USA - Col MF nosort | ecosystem: Host-associated > Plants > Roots > Unclassified | place: USA: North Carolina | collected... | reverse complement strand
TAATTTTTTTTTTTTTTTTGGCATATACTGTATATGCAGAAATAATTGGATTATTGGACCTATTTCGAAAATAGTAAGATTTAGATAATTAATAGTAATATAATGACTGGCCTAATCACTTTTCATTTGTCACTTACTTGTCTTGCTCAATTTGTAAAATATAAAACTAAGAGTAGTTGTAGAGTTTTCATTTATTTTTATTTTCTAAAAGCTAACTATGACTAAACATTTTCACCAAATTAAATTTAAAATGGTTGCACATTTCTTATTATTTGGCAAACTCTGCTCTTCAATGTAGTTTCTTGGACAAGGCGGCAATAGTAACGGAGGAAGACAATTTAAAACCGGGTCAAATCCCAAACCATTGGAGGCTAAGCACAGTCCATCGAGTCGAAGAACTCAAATCCGTCATCCGAATGGGTCCAATCGGAGCATCCGGGATTCTCCTAATCACAGCCTATGCTCAACAAGGAACCTTCTCATTACAACAAGCCAAAACCATGAACCGTCACCTAACAAACTCCTTCCAAATCCCAGCCGGTTCAATGTCCGTCTTCACAACCGTCGCTATGCTTACCACAATCATCTTCTACGACCGCGTCTTCGTCAAAGTCGCTCGCAAATTCACCGGTCTCGAAAGAGGCATCACGTTCCTCCACCGTATGGGAATCGGATTCGTAATCTCGATAATCGCCACGTTAGTTGCCGGATTCGTCGAAGTAAAGCGAAAGAGCGTCGCGATTGAGCACGGTCTCCTCGATAAACCTCACACGATTGTTCCAATCTCGTTTCTTTGGTTGATTCCTCAATATGGTCTCCATGGAGTCGCTGAAGCTTTCATGTCCATCGGACATTTAGAGTTCTTCTACGATCAGGTAATGAAAACATTATACATACTCTGTTATATAAACAGAGAGTTAGTTAAAGAGTCTAACTAACTTTTGTTAACTAACTAACGACTTCTCTAACCGAATAACTAACTATTTAATCATTTCTTTAATGTCAGGCACCGGAGAGTATGAGGAGCACGGCAACGGCGCTTTTTTGGATGGCGATTTCGATCGGAAACTATGTGAGCACTTTGCTGGTGACTTTGGTTCATAAATTCAGTGCTAAACCGGATGGGAGCAATTGGTTACCGGATAACAATTTGAACCGAGGGAGGCTTGAGTATTTTTACTGGTTGATTACTGTGTTACAAGCTGTTAATCTTGTGTATTATCTATGGTGCGCCAAGATTTATACGTATAAACCGGTTCAGGTTCATCATAGCAAGGAAGATAGTAGTCCGGTTAAGGAGGAATTGCAGTTGTCAAATAGGAGTTTAGTTGATGAATGAGTCTTGGCGTTGGATGTGTAATGTAAAATTACTAAATTAGTATAGTTGTAATATGTACTTATCAATCCAATAAATTAGAAAGAATGACTTTGTCCATTGTTGTGGGTGTTCAATATTGATAAACCCACCTCACAATTTTTTTATTTTTTTGATAAACCTATATAATCCGATCGGAATTAAATTAAAACAACATTCGTAAATTCCAAACCAAATTTACTTTGGGTTAATACTAATATATTTGTAAATTGTAATGTTGAAAGAAGTCTGAATCGAAAAATAAAAAGAATCGATCATGAATGTTATTTATATGTTAAAAGTGAAACCAAAACTGTATTTTAAACTGATTTCATATTATATTTGGTTGTCTTTTTTTTGGGGGGCAAATATTTGGTTGTCTTTACTAGGACTATTTTTTCAAAAAAGAATTGAAGATCTATGTTGATTAAGCCATATTAGGCCGAAAATAATATAAATGGGCCAAAAGGCGAATACATTGATGGTGAAACAATCAATCATTGATTTGTCTAAGTGTTGCAGAAAATTTATATTACAAGGCTTCGGTGGCCTTAAGGCCCATTAACTATTACCATGTTGAATATTGAAAAGTTGAAAACATATATATATATAACTTTTTTAACATCATCAATTCTTTATTAATTTAAAATCGATAATACAAATGTATCAATGAGTATACAAATTGAAGCTCTACAAATCATATTGCCGATATTTAAGCTGAACGAAATAAACGAAAAAGTGAAAAACACGTTGCTTTCTGTTGTAGATAAGCCTTACACGCTAACAGATTAATCAATCTCTTATTTTTCTTTACCTCCTTCGTCACCGGTCTATTTTGATCTCCTTGTTGGGCTATCTTCTTTTTTACATAGCACCAAAACTTTTTCTGAAAATCAAAGGGTTGCGATCCATCAGTTACATCGCTAACCACACAAACATTTCCATTACCCGCGTTAGGCGATGGTTCGATATTGGTTGTAAATATCACCCGTGATAGATCCATAATCTCGATTCCTTTGTTGGTATATTTCAATGGCCAGAATTGAAAAGATTTTGTAATTTCTTCATATGACTTCGATAAAAAGCGATTTTATTGGTGTAGTCGATGATTTTTTTATTCCCTCAGAGTAAGATTAACTGCCTCCAAAGCCACCATAACGTACCGGAAAATCTGTTTAACAAGGGATTTTTGGATCCATAAAATCAATCTTTATATCCAAAAAGAACAGTTGGTAGCGTAAAGATTTTCGAGCACAAGAATGAAAAGACGTCATCATCGAACTTTATCCTTGCTTCCATGAGTGAGAGAAAGAGGCCAATACTCGCTGAACATAGATGGAGATGATGTTTAACGATAAGATCTGTCTGAATCTTAATCCTGCCATCATCTAATCCAACATTTGAGTCTCCAAGATCCTAGATTCGGGATTGTAAATCATCTCTCAAAAAGAAATTCATGTCGAAAACGAATCGACGATGTAGATGAGAGTCCATTACAATCAAAGAACAAAGAGACTCACTTAAATAGATATTCAGCGGAAAGGCATCGACACACCACCGAAAAACTCGCCGGATTGTGGTCGGATTGATACTCATCCCAAAGGAGAGGAAGATTATGAAGATTTGAACAAAGAGAGCCAAAGAATTTGTGGAAAACATTGGCCAAATTATTAATGGTTTATAACTAGAACAGGGGAATTGAAACTAGAAAGCAGAAGAGAAACAACCGGCCGACGTCAAGGAAACGATGTCGGCCGGAAACAGTAGAAAACAGAAACGGTTGGTCGGAAAAGAAAGATTTTGGGAACGTCGTCTTATTCAGGTCTTATTTTTTTTTGAAAATTTTAAATGTAAGCAGAACCAGTTTATTCACAACTATAATGATACTATTTGATTGATAACCAACTTTTTGTTATAGTTGAAAACATATTTATCTACCATGTTTTGTCAAGAAATTTAAAATGCATGGATTTTATAACAATGAAGGTAAATAGCTGTAGTGACGTAGTAAAAAGAAACATTCCATTTATATAGATATGATCCATATCCATTATCCAAACTAAAAAGTATACATAAGATATGTCCGAAAATAATTTGTTTCTATTTTTGTGCAATCTTTTCATAAACAAATCGTTCCATTTACCAAATCTGAAACCTTTCCCAAAAATTCGATCAAAGTCAAAAGATAAGAACATATATCATTTCCGTATTTGATTTTCTACCAAGATCCAAAATTTAAAATAAAATACAAACAGATACGGAAATATCTAAAAAAAAGAAAAATTCCAAAAAGACGTGAAAGCACAGCTGGCATTTAAATAGAACAAGTCTTCTAAAATAAATAAAAAACTCCGTAAATCACGCGTTTCAATTTTTATTACACAACTTGTCTTTTGTCTTTTTTTCCGTTATAAAAATTCCAAAATCGTGACGGAAGCAACCCCTCTTAAAGGGTATTATAGTAATATGCCTAACACCGGAGGATAAGAATCGTAATTAACAAAATCATGCTCCTTTCGAATCAATATACGTGGATCCAATCACCACCCTTAATCTTATCCCCAAATTCGAAACCCTAATTAGCTCCCTCCTCTGTTTTTTTTTATATTATTCAAATTCCGCCTCCAAAATCCTCTCTTTCTGCGATTTCTATCACTTCACGCGCATTGAGAGCGAGAGAGAGAGAGACCCAAGCAAGAGCTCAAATTAGGGTTATTTTTCCGATTTGAGAGATCCATTAACAATGGCGTGGTCGTCGGAAACGCCGTCGTATTGCGGCTGGAATGAGCGACATGTGAAGAACACGAAAGAAAAGATGGAGGTTCATTATTATCTCGAGAGGAAAGATGGAATTGCAGATCTAGCTGTTATTGGGAGGTTGAAGAATTCTAAACGCATGTCTTTTAGATACGCTTTGAAGAAGAATCGCTCTGTCTTGAAAAAGCTTAATTCTAAAGATGATGTTGCGCTTTGGCTCGATTCTATTGTTTCTGGTAATTTTTCTTAATCTATCTTTCGAATTCTTCTCTACCCTTTTCTAAATTTTGAATTTTAGATCTGGGTTCGTATCAATTTCTGAAATTTCTGAAAGAATCTGTTTTTTTTTTCTCAACATGATTTGAAGAATTTGATAATTTGATTTTATGGGTGTTTAGTATCATCATGTGCGTTTATCTAAATAAATTGGAAATATTGTTTCTTTGTGTTAGAGATCTTAACTGGTTCCGTTGCACCTTTTGCAGCTAAACCTATTAATGACTTAATTTTGCTGCAGACAGATCCGGTTTCCACCTTTTGGTACTGAGCATGTCTGCACGAATTGATATACTTCAAGTTTTGATTGATTTTCTGATTAGAGATCAATGTTTATTGATGTGTATTGCTGATCTTTTGTTATTGGTTTTGCTTCAATTTTTAGGTGAGATACCTCATGTAGCAGATGTACCAGCTACTGTTATGACTGAAAAAGATGCTGGAGGGTTCAATATGAGCACTTTTATGGTACTGCTTTAAACTAAATCTAAGTGCTATTTTTTTTGTTTTGATTTGGAATATAGAGGTGTTTCTTGTTAGATAATGAAAAATATTAATCGGTTTCTGTTTTGGTTCTTTTCAGAATAGGAAATTTCAGGAGCCTATTCAGCAGATCAAAACGTTCTCTTGGATGGGTTTTTCTTGGACTTGCAGGAAACGGCGTAAGCATTATCAGTCTTATCTCCGGAATGGTGTCAGAATATCTGTGAGTTTATTCTTATGTTTTAATTGAAGTAAGCTGGTGTGATTTGCTATTACTTTTCCTTGTGTTAAAGCTGACCTTTCTGTTTTCATAAATTAATTGTAGGTGAATGATTTTGTGTATGTTTTAGCGGAGCAACATAAGAGACTTGTTGCATATATAGAAGACCTTTATGAGGATTCTAAAGGCAAGAAGATGGTTGTGGTACGATGGTTTCACAAAACTGAGGAGGTTGGTTCTGTTTTATCTGATGATGATAATGACAGAGAGATATTTTTTTCTCTTAATCGGCAAGATATCAGTATTGAGTGCATAGATTACTTGGCTACTGTCCTTAGTCCTCAGCATTATGAGAAATTTCTTAAGGTGCCGATGCATGTTCAGACAGTAGCTTTCTTCTGCCAGAAATTATATGGAGATGATGGTTTAAAGCCGTATGACATTACACAACTAGAAGGTTACTGGAGACAAGAAATGCTTAGATACTTGAATGTATCTATTTTAAAATCATTTGAAGGTGCTCAAGCCCCTGGTACTGACCCAGGATTAAAAGCTCCATTGGTTGGTTGTGTTGGGATTAGATCAAGGAAAAGACGCCGTCCTAGTCCTGTTGGTACTTTGAATGTATCATACGCAGGTGACATGAAAGGTGACTGCAAATCTAGTCCAGATTCTGTTTTGGCTGTTACAGATGCTTCTATATTCAAGGGTGACGAAGATGGTTCTTCCCATCACATTAAAAAGGGTTCACTTATTGAAGTTCTTTCTGAAGATAGTGGCATCAGAGGTTGTTGGTTTAAGGCTCTGGTATTAAAGAAACACAAAGATAAGGTTAAGGTCCAGTACCAAGATATTCAGGATGCAGACGATGAATCTAAAAAGCTAGAGGTACACATTTTAAAACCCTTGCTTTGGTTTCGTACCTACTGCCCAGTTTGATAACATGTTTTTGTTGCAGGAATGGATTTTGACATCTCGGGTTGCTGCTGGTGATCATCTGGGGGATCTTAGAATCAAAGGACGGAAAGTAGTAAGACCAATGCTGAAGCCCAGCAAAGAAAATGATGTATGTGTCATCGGGGTTGGTATGCCTGTGGATGTGTGGTGGTGTGATGGATGGTGGGAAGGGATCGTGGTGCAGGAAGTTTCTGAAGAGAAATTTGAAGTTTACTTGCCAGGTGAGTTAAGACACCTCTGAATGCAAATTTTTATTGCAGTTGAAGATCTATCTATATACTATTTTGTGTGACTAATTATTGTTGTTTTGGCTGTTTTCTCTCAGGCGAAAAGAAAATGTCTGCTTTCCATCGTAATGACCTCAGACAATCTCGGGAATGGTTGGATGATGAGTGGCTAAACATAAGATCAAGATCTGATATTGTGAGTTCTGTCCTATCTTTGACGAAGAAAAAAGAGATGGAGGTGAAACATGATGAGAAGTCGTCTGATGTTGGTGTTTGTAATGGTAGGATGTCACCAAAGACTGAGGCTAAACGCACCATCTCTCTTCCAGTAGCTACAACCAAAAAGTCACTACCTAAGCGACCAATTCCAGATCTTCTAAAAGATGTCCTAGTCACTTCTGACTTAAAGTGGAAAAAATCATCGAGGAAGCGGAATCGAGTTGTCAGTTGCTGTCCACACGATCCTAGCTTGAATGATGGTTTCTCTAGTGAAAGATCTTTGGATTGTGAGAACTGTAAGTTCATGGAAGATACTTTTGGCTCTTCAGATGGACAGCATTTGACAGGTCTATTAATGTCGAGATGATCATCAGCTTGGACCTAGTTACTTTTCTTCTTGTGAGGTACATATTACCCTGATGGGCATCTGCTCAATGCGATTTTGGGTTTTAAGATTACTGGTAACTCGCAAGCTTTCTTGGGATGGATTATAGGATTAGCTCGTAATGGCATCCAAATTCGTTTGTGTACTTATGTTGTGACAGTAGGGCATAGTGCTTTAATTCAATCAGCAAAATTTTGGATGCAGTAGAAGTAGGTAATAATAACATTACCTCGCTAGTGTTTTAGGCTTAATCAGTGTTTTTCTCTTAGAATTAAGTTATCATTTTACTCTCTTTAGCATAGAGATGATTCGTTTTCTTTTTGGTCTGGTGGGATCTTTCTTTTCATGTAACCTATGTAACATTAAATAAAATTATCTTGTTACCTTGATCTCAACTTCATTGTCTATATGATACGTACCTTTCTTACTTGTTGAATGTTATGAATAGCTTCTGCATAATTTGATACTCGAAGTTGAGGACACTTGATTATCTTAATGGCACGTAAGTTAAGTATGTCCATGTCCATGTGCCCATAGGGTTTTGTTTTGTGCAGCATTCCAAAGGGGACCAACAAATAAAATTGATGCTCTTTGGTTGTTAGTTGTAACTAGCTGGTAACAATTGATGTTTTCTGGAATCGTCCAACAAGTTTTGTTATCCATAGTAAGAGCGCTTGTTATAAACCACTAACAGTGATGAAAGTTGAGTGTCTTATCTTACACCATTTTAAACTTTTACCTATTATCATCTCTTGTTGTGCTATAGATGATTGGCTTACCAAAAGGTAGGGTAAGGTGAAAAAGGTAAGCTATTTAAATTCGTTTAAGACCAAGTCAGAATCCTCCAACTTGAATGATTTTGGTGGGGTTGCATTTTGGTGAGTGAAGCATCTTTTTCAAACAATGTAGAGGAAATAAAGAGGAGCCAAAAGAACTTGACTTTCTTACTCAGATTAATGGACACTAAGTCATGGATCCAAAGCATATATTATATCTCTATTGTGTGTTAACATGTCTCTTGAGTCTCTAAACTTAGTTTTCTCCAAAGATTAAAGCAAAAGCAAAGATGGGCTTCCTCTGTCACTAGTTTTGCTAACTCATCCTTTTCGGATAGCGACACTCTTCGTTTCCCACTCTTGGTTTGGTGGTTTCTTTAGGATTCTAGATTTTTGTTTTACTTATCTTTCCTTGTACAAGAGACTGTTTCTATAGGATTCTTCATTTCCTGTTTTATCTATCTTCTCTGTGCAACGAGAGTGTCATGGCTACTCTGTCTCAAATCGTCGAGGAGGAACTTGAACCATCACTAAGAAGCAAGCTTTCAAGAACAAGTGAAACCAGTCTCGCTTCTGTCGCATCGTTATCCATGCCACTTGTTCGTTACTCTCTTAACACTTTTGTCTTAGAATGATTCAACTCTGTGGATTCTTTTAATTGATCTTGTGTGTTATCAGATTCAGGAGATTGTTCTATCAGCAGACATCAGATGTAGTGACTGCCAAGAGAAAGTCGCCGACATAATGGCGAGGATGATCGGTGAGTATATAGCTTACTTACTTCCGAGATGAGACACTTTTTTGTTCTTTCCTCTCACGCTTGTTTCCTCTGTTTTCTTGGAGCAGAAACATATTCAATATTGGTGAGTGTGTTGGAGAAGAAAGTGACACTAACGTGTACATATTCCGGTGACCGGAGAGTCTCTAAATCCTATGGTGAAGCTCTTCTCTGCAAAATCTCAACCATCAAGCGTTTGATATGTCCTTCAAGGAAACAATAACTCAGAGTTGCTTGATGTTTGCTTTTATTATCATTTTCTCTTTCCAATAAAATGAATCTTTTATGTCGAATGTGATTGGATATTGTTTAGATAAACAAAAAACTCTCAATAGCAATAATAATCATAGACAAAGTGAATTCTTGAAATGCAGAAATCAAAAAAGAGATTATTGAGAAGTTAAATTGCCGCCACTTTGTTGCCAGAGATTGATGATATCAGTGGCTTGGTTTAGAAGAATGATCATCTTCTTCTGAGAGATCCATGGTTTAGCTTCAAGAGTAGACTTAAGCTCTTCCCAAGCATCTTTCCTAGGCCAGAAGAAGTAAGGACTAAGTGGGATTGTGCCATGTCCAGGTACATGTTGGTCCAATCCTAATCCTATGTTCTTCTCCATCCACACAAACTTGAGTACCACTCTTGATTTCTCATCTGGCTTCACCACCTAACACAAACAACAAAGATTTGTGGGTTTTGTAACACAAGAGACAAGAAGATGAAGAAGAATATGTTGTTTTTACCTTTATTGTTTGTTGTGGAGTGTTGTCGGAAGTATCAATTCCGGTGACTGTTTCAGCGGTGAGTGTCTCTGGAGCTGCTAGAGTTATGATTTTCCGTTTTACAGAGATGGGTTTGGTTGTTTGGGTATGGAACAATGGAGGAGAAGCAGTGATGGAGAGTTTTGGATGTTGAGAGATGAAAGAAGAGCAGAGGGAAGTAGAAGAGAGTGCCATTGATGACATCATTTTTGTGTTTTCTCAGAGAACAATGGAGATTTTGTGAGAATATGGATAAGGAAGATATGGTCACATTTTTGGGTGGAGTTTCAAAGTAGTTTGACTATCAAATTTATGGGCTTTGTTGACTTGGCCCATCATTAAATGGGTCAAGAATACAGAGTTTATTATAAGCCCATGAATACAAACCTGAAGCTTTGAGAAGTAGACTTTTAAAAATACAGACTCTGTTTCAAGTATTTTCGAGGGACTAATTCAAAGATCTCAACATATAAGTATTAATCATATCATATTTAATTCGAATGACATTTGACAGCCACAAGTATTTATACAAAAATTAAAAACCTCATCTTTGTTTAGTGTTCATGATTTGATCAAAGTCAATAAATTTTTTTGTGTGAAATAAATTTTTGTATTAATCAAAACACAATTTTTAACAAAATATAATTATCGATATTGTACGCTGCAAGATGTCCTCAATTTGTTTTATTTATTTATCAAAAACAAATAATTGTTGAGAAAGTGGCCTTTACATTATATATGTCACATGATTCTTTTTACATTATGTCACATGATTCATCTTAAAAAATCGTCTTCTTTATTTTCACAGGTTTGCTGAGGCCAAAGAAGAGTCTTTCTTTGGACTTGAAGTAGCACTGGATAGATGAGATGAGAAAGCCTTTAAGGAGAAAGACACCATGATGGTCATTCATGAACATCATTCGATGAGTATATATAGTAAAAGTTTGAAATACTTCTTACATCGTAGTTATTATATAATGTGCACACGATATTTTTTATTTTCAGCATACAATAATTGGATAAAACAATCAAACTCACCCAAAATACATAAATAATTGTTGTTTCTCAAAAAAAAGTAGGAAAAATCTCATGTGAGGGTGGGTACACTGTGTAGGGTAGGGCTTGGCTTTTGAGCATAGTTAGGAAGTAGTAAGATGCGATGCGGTAGTAAGTAGGAGTTTCAAAATGTCACATTCACACAAGTCACGACCATGAAACTTGTCGTCTCTTTGATACTTGCAACTTCTCCAAAACTGTGGGTCTGTAATTCAATTATTAGAGTCTTGAACTTGAAGAGACTTTAAGATATGTGTGTAAATTTGTTCACCGTCACATTATTGGTCCATTTACATTACACACGTCCACTATAGTTAATTCTCAGGTTGTTTATCCATAGATATCTGTTGTTATTTCTGCGACACTTTTACTGGTCACAATGAATTATGTTGATGTTTAGATTCAACAAAAAAACTTACTAAATCGGGTAACTATGAAAAAATATTATGTAGCTGAGCCAAAAAGGTAAAGTCTACAGTTTAAGAAACATTAACACATTGAACAGAAATTAAGAAATAATATAATTCTATTTTTAATTTTTTTACTGAATAACTAATAGTCACAAAAAATCATATTACGGCCTTACCGGTCCATTTATGCATTACTGGTCCACAAATGTAAATTCTCACGTTTTAAATTCCATCTGTTTCAAAAAATTTGGACACTTTTGGTGGTTAATATGTTAATGATTAGATTTCAACCAAAAACATCAAAGTTATAAATCGGACAATTATTAAAATTTGTAATGTAGATGCACCAAATTGTAAATTTTTTAAAAAAACTTGATTATTTAGAGATGATGAATCGAAGGCATGCATTAATTGCGTAGTACAAAACAAATCTTGATAAATAGATAAATAAACATCTTTCTATTCGTAAGGACGACAAGAATCTCTCAGGTTCTGTAGAATTGTCAGAATCATTTCTAATGGGAGGTAAAATGGGATCAGTACCGGAGCAAAACACAGAGAAGCTTCTCTGGCAGTCAAGCGACGTCGCTGATAGCCGTGACTCCAAGTTCCGGTGTTGCTCGTGGAGGGCTCTCTACGAGGCTCCGGCGAAGTTGTACGCGCTGGGACATTCTGATCGTAGGAAACTTTACTTCTCCATCAAGATGGGAATTGCTTTGGCACTCTGTTCTTTCGTCATCTTTCTCAAAGAGCCGCTTCAAGATGCTAGTAAATTCGCAGTTTGGGCGATTCTCACCGTCGTTCTCATTTTCGAGTATTACGTCGGTATTGATTCTTAACTCATAGCCTAGTTTATGATCCTTTGATTGGATCTTTGAGTTTTGTTTTTATGTTTTGTTGGAATCTTGAACTCAAGACACTTGCGCATGTGAAGCAAATCTAGTAAAGATTCTTTTAATCCTAAGACTGTTCCTTTTTTTGGATTCCATCTTTCATTTTGATGGGTTCGGATTTACTTATTGAGTTACATTTTACTGTATTATTCACATTTTCAGACCAACTCTTATACTTTCTTTGCTTGTTTGTTACTTGGATTGAATATTTTTCACTGTTTTCGAGTTTTCTGTTTATGGAATCCATTTGATGGAACTAAAGACATCAATTGGTTGATTGTATAATCCATCTTTTTGTATAAGTGGATTCAAAGATTTTTTCTATTTTCTCTGTTCAGATTTACTTATTGACTTTGCATTTTACTGTTTTATTTACATTTTCAGATCAATTATTCTCATACTTATTGAGTCACTCTTATGTTCAATTTTCAGGAGCAACTTTGGTTAAAGGATTCAATAGAGCATTAGGCACAATGTTAGCTGGAGGACTTGCTCTCGGCGTCGCGCAGCTCTCTGTTTTAGCAGGAGAGTTTGAAGAAGTCATCATCGTAATCTGCATATTCCTTGCAGGTTTGCAACATTTATATCGCCACAATTTCATTACACACAATGAGGATACTAACATTTAATTTTTCTTTGTCTATGTCAGGTTTTGGTGCTAGTTATTTGAAACTATACGCGTCCATGAAACCATACGAATACGCATTCAGAGTGTTCAAGTTGACATATTGTATCGTTCTTGTTTCCGGGAACAACTCAAGAGACTTCTTAAGCACTGCTTATTACAGGATTTTGCTTATTGGTCTTGGTGCAACCATTTGTTTGCTTGTGAATGTATTTTTATTTCCGATATGGGCCGGAGAAGATCTCCATAAACTGGTGGCTAAAAACTTCAAGAATGTTGCAAATTCCCTAGAAGGTTAGATAAAACATAATCTGTTATAACATGGTTAGCTTATTATTTCAATGTCCCTTATTTCAGGTTTTTGTATTTATCCTTAGGATGTGTTAATGGTTACTTGCAATGTGTCGAATACGAGAGAATACCGTCGAAGATACTCACGTACCAAGCTTCAGATGATCCATTATACAGCGGGTACAGATCCGCTGTTCAATCTACAAGCCAAGAAGATTCTTTGGTATGTTTTACGCATCGTGGAGACACATCTTTAAAATCCGGATTATGGTGATACCTATAGCATTAAAAGAGCTCTGTTTTCGCAGCTTGATTTCGCTATATGGGAGCCTCCACATGGACCTTACAAAACGTTTAACCATCCTTGGAAAAACTATGTCAAACTTAGTGGTGCAGTGAGGCATTGCGCGTTCACAGTCATGGCAATGCATGGATGCATTCTTTCAGAAATACAGGTTCCTTGTTAAACTAATTCATTAAACAATTTGTTTTGTGTTATTAGTTATTACTCTGCTCCATTTTGCTACTAAGGTGAATGATTAATAGAAGAGTATACATAACTCGTTGAGTGTGTATCGTCATAAATGTCTAGCATGTGAAGAAAAGAAAAGATGATGGCACATGAATTGAATAACCGGGGGAAAAAATGTCTAATCCGTTTTGTTATAGGTGTCATAACTGTTATAGCATACATGTGTGAAGAAATCTAAAAGTTGTAATTGTAGGCCCTTTTCAAAAACATATTAATGAAAAGGTACTTAATGAGATAAAATAGCTTTTAGGTCCTCATATTTAGTTTTCTAAAATAAATTTAGCTCTTTATATATATCAGGTTTTCAGCATTATAAAAAGTTGATGTACTTGGCTTGTAAGTTACTATGTTAGATATAATGGTTCAATTATTGTTTGGTGAAATGTTATGGCAGGCATCTCCAGAGAAAAGACATGTTTTCAGTAACGAGCTTCGGAGAGTTGGTAATGAAGGAGCAAAAGTATTACGTTTGTTTGGAGAAAAAGTAGAGAAAATGGAGAAGCTAAGCCTAAGCCTAGGAGAGATTCTGAAAGACGTTCAACGTGCAGCTGAGGCACTACAAATGAAAATAGATAGTAAATCATATCTTCTTGTCAACTCAGAAAGCTGGGCAGCTATTAAAGAGCAAGCTGAAGCGGAAGAAGCTCGAGAAAACGACCAAGAAGCCAAAGACGACGAGACCAAAGTGATCAAATCCTTAAGCCAGATTTGGGATACTAACAACAACAACAACCATCAGAGTAATGATCAATCTCAGCATTGGATGTCAACAGAGAGTATGATGTTAAAGAACCGAGAGATGTGGCCAAGTATGTCCTTCATTGATGGTACTGTGGTGAATGAGATAGAATGTAAAGTATACGAAAGTGCGAGTTCGTTGTCTCTGGCTACGTTCGCTTCCCTTCTGATTGAGTTTGTTGCAAGGCTGCAAAACATTGTCAATGCTTTTGAGGAGCTTAGCACAAAAGCTGGTTTCAAAGATGCTGTTGATCAGATTCCTAAGGTTTGAATGTGTGTGAAAGAAGTGATTCGGAAGTGATACAACGTTAAATATTATGAACATGGTGTAATAAGTAATTTGTAAGCAAATTTACTAAAACAAACGTAAGTTACATTATTCTTTTGTTTTATGTATATTTGTTTAAATCATTTTGATTGTGAAAGCAAAAAAAGTTACGTATAAATATCTCTGAATCACATGTTTAGAGGAACGTCTTTAATCAGTTTTTACTTGCTGATAAAAGTATTTTTTCATAATTAGGTTTATAGTTTTTTATAAAACAAAATTCCAAATATTAGGGAATCTTTTTTTTTTTGTCATCTGAATTTTGTATAAAAACCGATTGTTACAAACAGAGGCCTTGCACATAAAGCATAGACAAATATTAGGGAATCTAGATTTTCAATTTATTTTACCAATTCTATGAGTTTTTAGCAAAAGCATTTCCAATGTTTTTTTTTGTTTTTGTTTCTAACCAATAAAGTACAATCTATACTACTAAATTACCATTCAAGTTTTTCAAAAAACTAAAAATCTACACCACTAATCAAAAATCAAAAGAAAAAAAACGAAAAAAAAAGAAGCCACTTCAAATACTACAAACACTAATGCCTATTTGCAGTAAATAAATGATTCGGTTTGTATCTTATGCAAATTTGTGTTTAAAATAACAAAAAGGCAGTAAAAGAACAAAAGCAAAACTAAACGAGGCGTCCCTACGTGCTTCCTTGCAGTTTCTGACGGTTAATTCATGAAAAGGTACCATAACACTACAATAATTATAAATATGTAATCAAAAACAGAATCACAAGAAAATAAACATCGTTTCTTAAAAGTTCAAACAGATCACACCATGAACCTTTCCTCTAACGACCAACCAAGCCAAGGCCGTATCAAGGCCAAGGATTGGTCGACTGATTTGTGTGAATGTTGGATGGACATAAACTCATGCTGCTTGACTTGTTGGTGCCCTTGTGTTGCCTTTGGACGCATCGCGGAGGTTGTAGACAGAGGTTCCACATCGTGTGGTGTGAGCGGAGCGATGTACATGATCATATTCATGTTGACCGGGTATGGAGGAAGCAGTCTCTACTCTTGCTTTTACCGAACCAAACTTAGAGCCCAATACAATCTCAAGGAGAGACCTTGTTGTGACTGTTGTGTCCACTTTTGTTGCGAGCCATGCGCTCTTTGTCAAGAGTATAGGCAACTTCAACACAACCGCGATTTGGACTTGGTCATCGGGTGGCATGGGAATATGGAACGACATGCACGACTTGCTGCCTCTACACCTTCGGCTCCTCCACTTCAAGCACCCATGTCTAGATTGGTTTAACAATGAGTTACATATATCTCGATAAACTATGCATATCTATTTTAGTTGTTTTGATATCGTACGTGATGTAATTTGTATTCCTTTACATTTGTCACTCATCTGGTGTATTGAATATTTCGGATTAATTATTAATATTCTCTTCGTGTGTGTCAAATGTGGTGTAGCTTTCTCATTATTCTTTTTTTTTTTTNTTTCAGAATCTCTCAAAGTTAAAGGACAAAAGGAGCCATATGGGAATTATTCTTTAATTTCTTTAAAATTCTAATTTAAGTATATTCATTCAAATACAGTATTTGAGATTAACCTTAACACAAAAAGAAAAAAGAAAAAAAAAGAGATTAACCTTAACAATAATTCATCTACTCTATTTTTGGGGAACATTACTTATGTATGGAAACAAGCGAAAAAGACCAACAAATTTTATGTTTTTGAAGTGTGTGAAGAATGATCTCATCACAGCACAAAAAAAGAAAGAGCAACTTCTCACAAAATAATTTTTTTTTTTTAAAAAGAAATGATTGCAACCATGTAGAATGGTAAAACCGAATGTTGTAATCTCAACCATTCCGCTATGTTACCAATTAGAAGAGTTTAGAACTTTGCTATGACAAATTGTGTAGTGTGCTAAATGAAGCAGACCAGAAGTAAAGTCTATGTGATAATTGTGTTTGAAACTTTATACACCTATGTGCCACAAAATCAAACTCACCAAACATGAAAATGGGCTTTGTCTCACTTTTTCAACACTATCATCCTCTTATAATACATTATATATCCCACCTAAGCTCCCTCCTACTTGCCCACTCTTTGATTGGCTTAACACAGAAATCACCAATCAACTTTCACTACCCATACTTCAATCAACTTTTCATTATAACTTTACCAAATGACAATTAATTTCTCTTGCATGCATTTATTACTATTTTACCAAATTTTGCTTCTAAGCTCTTTACAACATTACCATATTCCCATATGATTTTCGTTACACAAAAATCTCGCATTAACATCAAAGCCTTGTTAAAGAACAACCACGTAATGAAGGTCACTAATATATATTAATGATGTACATTCAACTACTAAAACTATTACTAATAGTCTAGCTAATACACACAAACATGTTGAAATGTTTCCTTACGTTATAAATAAAAAGAGATTGGTGCATGAACAATGAAAAACAATAGTGGGCAATGCATCTTTTTGATTAGTGCATTTTGACAAAACCTTTCACAACCAATCCCATACTTCGTCTGACTCTATGCCGTTGAAAAGTTGGAGACTATCACCCACCACCACAATATTTGATGTCCACGTGCCACTTTCAGCTTTCCAATATATATTACTATAATACGATTTGGTGAATGGAAAGTTCAAGAGAATTAATAATATCACTACAGTCCATCGACTAGCTCACAACGAAATAGTCACGTTGAATTTTGCCTCCCACGCTCATTGGATAAGAACAACCCTTTTAAAGTCTTATTCACACGTTTCTATTATATCAGCAGTGACGTGACGACAATATATTCTAAACTTAAAGTTTAGAGAGTTAGATACAAGAAAAAAAATAGAGATCATTGAATTTTCTATAGTTGTGACTAGATGTCTAGATCTTCTGGAACTTGAATACCTCGAATCGTCAAATTGTTGAATTGAAGAAAATCACGTGGGCATCTACGGTCCTAGACATTAATCTCAGTAGCCCACAAATTTAGTTTAATTTCAATTATTGATAGTATTTTGATGAAAAAGTATGGTTGGGAACATTTTCGACCTTACCAGTCTCTATCACCCTCCATTATACATCCTCCTATATAAGAAATCTCCAAACACATCAGTCTCCTAAACTCTTAAAAAAAGCTCTCTTTGTGGATCACGAAACTATACACAAATTCACACATAAAATTTAGAAAATATGGGAGGCACAAAATTGACCCATGTGACCACCACTAACCCTAATAACTCCAACATTCATGGACCAGTCGTAGACGAAGTAGAAGGCCTTATTAAAGTTTACAAAGATGGCCACGTGGAACGATCCCAGCTCTTGCCATGTGTTGATCCCTCACTACCCCTCGAGCTCGGCGTGACTTGCTCCGATGTTGTTATAGACAAGTTGACCAACGTATGGGCACGTCTCTATGTCCCGATGACCACGACCAAGTCGTCGGTCTCTAAGCTCCCTTTGATTGTTTACTTCCACGGTGGAGGATTCTGCGTCGGCTCGGCTTCTTGGTTGTGTTACCACGAGTTCTTGGCTAGATTGTCCGCTCGCTCGCGGTGCTTGGTTATGTCTGTAAATTACCGTCTAGCCCCAGAGAACCCTCTTCCAGCAGCTTACGAAGATGGGGTCAATGCCATTCTTTGGCTCAACAAAGCAAGAAACGATAACTTGTGGGCCAAGCAATGTGACTTTGGCAGAATATTCTTGGCAGGAGATAGCGCTGGAGGCAACATCGCGCAGCAAGTCGCGGCAAGATTAGCATCCCCCGAAGATCTAGCACTGAAGATAGAAGGAACCATCCTGATCCAACCTTTCTACAGCGGAGAGGAGCGTACGGAGAGTGAGAGGCGCGTGGGGAACGACAAAACAGCGGTGCTGACACTGGCGTCGTCCGACGCATGGTGGAGGATGTCTTTGCCACGTGGTGCAAACAGAGAGCATCCTTATTGTAAACCTGTGAAGATGATCATCAAGTCGTCGACGGTGACAAGGACGCTGGTGTGCGTGGCCGAGATGGATCTGCTCATGGACAGCAACATGGAGATGTGCGATGGTAATGAGGACGTGATCAAGCGCGTGTTGCACAAAGGCGTTGGTCACGCGTTTCATATTCTCGGAAAGTCTCAGCTTGCTCACACCACAACTCTGGAGATGTTGTGCCAGATCGACGCTTTTATCCACCACTACGATCCCTTAAATTAGTTCTGTATTAGTATATATTATTTTTCATTGTAGCTCATAGTATATGTTTGTATCTTAAGTACCAAAAAGGTTTTTGTGTTGTATATAATATAGTTACTATACTCTTTAGGGATTCCTACAAGATGTAAGTTTTAGGAATTCATATGCTTATCGGTTATAGATCATCTAGTCATTTAAAAAATCATCATCAGATCAATAAATAATTCGTTTACAAAAAGTTATCTTTTAGTATAAATTATAAAATTCGAATTGGTTTGATTAACTTTTAATAGACCTTCAACACATAAATAATTAACCTTTTTTTATAGAGCGTGCATGTTGTTGGATATGGGCCATATCCCATATAGGTGCATGGCTTGGATTGATGAATCTGGACAACTATTTTTAGGTTCAAGCAAAAAATAATATTATTAAGATTTGAGATCAAAGTTTTTTTGTTGAAAGGTTGAGATTTGAGATTGAAGTTGTAAGAATGTTACTACTATCAACTAAAATAATATCTTAGAATGAATCAGACAATTCTAGTGGCGGACAAATTGTAGACAAAAGCCTAGTTCTTGTGGTTCGTTTTGAAGGCAACCTCACTTTCTTGTTCTTTCTCCATTTTTTATTATTATACAAATCAGCATTATTATACATTCGTGACTTTTGGAAAACCAGCATTATCAATGTAAGACACTAACATTGACCATTTTTTTTCTGCCATTTTTTCTCTTGGAAATAATGGAAATGTTGAAAACATGTTGTGGACAAATGCATATATAACACCATTTTTTGTTTAGGATTTATGGTTAAAGATTAACTAGGTGTTATGGGTTAGGAATTTTGATTATCGAATGCACTAAACCATAATTTCTCGAAAGCCATCAATAGGCTTGGTCTAGTGAAGGTTCTCTTTCATTTCTCAATTTACACAACATGTGTTTGGGGTTAAACCACTATCCTGGACAATAATGTCTCACCACTGATCAAATCCTATTTCTACTTCCCCCCAATTCTAAGTTTTTTTTTTCTAATTTTTTCTAGAAGTAAATACTTTTTCTACAACCTTGTAGAAGCGTAATAATTGATATTCCACAAATGACAAATCTTAAGAGATTCAACTTCTGTCTTGTCAAAATCCCATGATTTAACTTCTGTCTGGTCAACTAAATACATCTACAATTTATATAATGTAGATAAAAAAAATTTGGGGGTATAATATGGTCAAACTATCTATCCAACAAACGGTTTTCTATTTTTGTATATTAACAACAGCTAGTTTCATATAATTACACTATAAAGTACCACTACTACATTTAGATAAATCATTATTAACCATTTAATATCAGATCTTCATCTTTATGTGTTTTTTCACCAACAAAATTTGACGCTTATCTTCTCTAATTTTGTGCTCAAGGTTTTTTTGGTGTCGTATGTCCAGCTCCAACCCAAAAAAAGTATATATTTCAAAATATTTTTTTCTTCCATATTTCTCTCACCAGATTCTTAATTCTGTAGAAACATTAATCTTTCTTCTGCTACAATAATTTCTAACAAATAACGTTGAGAAAATCAAAGAGTGAATTGTTTATTATTTATTGTTTGATTTTGGTTATATAAATTGTTATTAATAAAACTGTAAATGTACGGGAATGGGCCGGTGTTTAAGGCGGAGGGGACGTCGTTCCGGGATCAACCATACGCGGAACAGCTTCCTCAGGGACTATGGACCACAGGGCTTTGCGATTGTCACGAAGATGCTCACATTTGTACGTACCAAAACGTATCTCTTCGTGTTTTTTGTTTGATCTTTCTTCTTGTTTGTTGTCTCAAAACCAAATGGTTTTTTTTTTTTTTTTTTTTTT
>Ga0041059_1001275_pt1 | contig 20114 bp, 19 predicted proteins | sample AraColnosormetaG_FD_56232 | JGI IMG/M metagenome (GOLD analysis project Ga0041059, IMG submission 56232) | Arabidopsis roots microbial communities from North Carolina, USA - Col MF nosort | ecosystem: Host-associated > Plants > Roots > Unclassified | place: USA: North Carolina | collected... | reverse complement strand
CTCCATATATTACTTTACAGATGTTTGACAAAAAAAAAATCACGGATAAGAACTCTTTTCTAGAGAGAGCCAATCGGGTACCGTCGAACTTACATGGGAAAAACAGAACCCGCGAACTCTTGCACATTTTGCTAGATGATCGGCGGAAGTATTACCATTACGAGGAATATACTTAATACTAAACATAGAGAATAAATCTCTATAATACACAAAATCCTTTATCTTTGTAGAAAAAGTAGGTCACTCATCGGTGTTAGAAGTCATCTCTAAAAGAACCGAGCAATCCGTCAAAATAAGGATACTAGTCATCGTGATCACTAGAGAGCACTTCATGTACACAAAAGAGTCTCCAATTCAGCATGCAAAGGGGAAAGACTCCTACGTGATCCCTTTAGTCTTATATGCAACAATCTTCCTCCACATGAAATAAGCCAACCATGTCCACTCCTCGCCTCCATCCAAGCCAAGACCCGTCAATAAAGCATATCAGTCTATCCGCTGGAATTGGTGTCACTTGCACTATAGGGTTCCTCTTGAATTGCAATGTCCAAGGTTTCTTGAGGTGATTCACTCAAATTATCAAAAACCTTTTGATTTCGCGCTTTCCAAATATACCACATAATCATGAAAATATTCTTAGGCTCTCCTCATCTGCACCCACCTCTTTACCCCGCCAATACAAATAATCTAGATTATTATAAAGTGAAGGTGAGGGAAATAAAGCTAGGGATGAGGGATATTGGAGAGGGCCCAGACTTGTCTAGCTGGAGGACATTCAAAGATCAAGTGATTAATCTCTTACTCTGTTCCACATCTAGGACATCATTTATCTCTACCAATATGGCGATAAAAAAGTCGTTGACACGAAGCCAAACAACCTGACATACATTGCCACACGAAATGTTTTAATTTTTGAGTAGTTTTTAATTTCCAAGCTTGCGCCTTAAGTGCCGTGACACTAGGTCCCTGAGAAGGGTAATTTCTTCTGAGGGAATAATTCCCGAAGATGCTCCATTTTCTACTGCTTCGTCCCAAAGTCGATCAAAGTATTGACGTAGACCAATGGGTCTCTTTGCATAGTAAGTCCCTTTGGAGGGCGAACCGGAGAATCTGGAATCCAAGGATTAGTCCAAATGCACGTTCCAAATCCAGAGCCAATAGTCTTTCGGATTCCATATTTAAGAATATTTTTGGCGGCCAACATGCTTCTCCAGCCATACGACGGCCGATTAGACAGTAATCTCTAATGGACTACAATAGCGGAAGTAACGTCCTTTAAGGACCCGACTAAGGAGAGATTGTGGAAATCTTAGTAATCTCCATAATTACTTTGCCAACAATGCGAGATTAAAATCTTCTAAATTCCTAAATCCTAGGCCACCGTCTGAAAATTGACTACAGATTTGGTCCCAAGCTATCTTGTGTATGCCTCTACTGTCAACTTTATTACTCCACCAAAAGTTGGCAATCGCACTGGTAAGTTTAGAGCATACTGCTTTTGGCAATAGTAAGCACGACATTACATATGTCGGAAGAACTTGTGCTTGAGACTTAATTAGGACTTCTTTGCCACATTTTGAGAGAAATTTTGAAGACCATGAGTTGACTCTCGTTTGTAACATATCCCTCACAAAAGCAAAGACTTGGGCTTTTGAACCATGGATCTTTTCAGGAAGGCCTAAATATGTCCCCATCCCTCCTTCCCTTGAAATCCCAAGAATTGTTTTGATTTCTTGTCTTAGGGGCGATGGGACCTCATTACCAAACATAATGGAAGATTTGGAGAGATTAATCTCTTGCCCTGATGCCCCGCCATAAGAGCGGATAATGGCAATAACTTCTTTACTTTGTTGGGCATTGGCTTGGCAGAAGAATAAACTATCATCAGCAAACAAAAGGTGAGAGACTCGTGGGTTCACATATGAAATTCGAAGACCTTGAACTTTGCCTTCCCTCTCGGCCTTTTTAGTCTAAGATATAAGTGCTTCCGTACATACGATAAACAAGTACGGAGAAATGGGGTCTCCTTGACGGATTCCACGCAATGGCCGAATACGACCTTTTGGCTCCCCATTAATCACGACACGGTAAGAAACTGAGGTAATACATTGCATTATCCAGTTTACCCATCTAGGATCGAAACCCATCTTTTCCATCAGAGCTCGAAGAAAGTTCCATTCCACTCTGTCGTAAGCCTTACTCATATCCGTTTTTAGTGCCATAAACTTTTTTCGGTTTACCGGGTTCAGCGTCGTGCATGGAAGTTCCCCTGGGCGATCAACGGTAATTAATCTTTCCGCGACAAACGCAGATTGTGTCTCGGATATCAAATCCAGAAGAAATCTCTTAAGGCGCAGACTCAAGATTTTCGAGATTACTGATATAGGTCAAATTGCCCTAAGATCACTCTCTCAAATAAGAGATCGATTGTAGTACTTAAGGGTCGAATTCCACAAAGCTCTTAGATCACACAATAGACTAAGGTTTTGAATTAAGCTAAACTAAATAGATTATAAAATAAAAAACAAAGAAAAGCAATAAATATCAAGATGAAAATCAGATGGGAAAAGAGTCAGGCTTAGGGTATTCTCAGGAAACAAATGATTAGTAGATCTAGTAATAGCTAGGTTATTATCGAACCATTCTTAAACTCAAACTCTAATTTTAGAATAACCGGTGGTGTTCCGCGAAACTCACTATGCCTAAAGCTAAGATTCCCGGTGGAGCCGTGAAATCCTATACTTAAACATGCATTATTATCAAGTTTGATTAGTTCACCTAAATATCTAAACTGCCTCTACAACTTCAAATTCGTCACTCTCCTCAACCTTCATAAACTCATATCCACTTTCCATCGAAGCAGCATGCCAAGTAGTAGTGAGGCCGCTCTTAGTCCATCTAGGGATAGGTCTCTCTAAGATCCTCTGCTGACCTTCCAGAATCTGTTCCAGCATTCATTCTATCTTGCTTCTAGGTGCGGGTGGAAGGGGGCTTGGTAAGAAGCCAGATCATAGTTCCTTGTGAAGGTAAAACTATTGCTATTCTGTAGCGGTTGCTGGAACTGAGAATTCTGAGTGTAGCTAGTTGGAACATTCCCATTGAAACTTCTTCCACCAACATAATTGACATCCTCCACAAGTAGATTGTGGACTGCGTTAAGCTTAGCCATTAACCCGGCAATCCTATTCTCGTTCGTGTTTCTCGCTTGTTCCTGGTTCTGTGATTAGACAAACACCTGAAACACACAAGAAAAAGAAGAGAGAAAAAGTAAGTAACCAAAAAGAGAAAGAAAAACAAAAGCTTAGACTAAATTCTAATCCTAATCTAATGGTGAATCGTAGAGATCTTCGACAACGGCGCCAAATTTGATATAAGTCAAATTGCCTTAAGACCACTCTCTCAAATAAGAGATCGATTGTAGTACTTAAGGGTCGAATTCCACAAAGCTCTCAGATCACACAATAGACTAAGGTTTTGAATTAAGCTAAACCAAATAGATTATAAAATAAGAAACAAAGAAAGCAATAAATATCAAGATGAAAATCAGATGGGAAAAGAGTCAGGCTTAGGCTATTCTCAGAAAATAAATGATTAGTAGTTCTAGTAATAGCTAGGTTGTTATTGAACCATTCTTAAACTCAAAACTCTAATATTAGAATAACTTGTGGTGTTCCGCAAAACTCACTATGCCTAAAGCTAAGATTCTTGGTGGAGCCGTGAAATCCTATACTTAAACATGCATTATTATCAAGTTTGATTAGTTCACCTAAGTATCTAAACCAGAGCCCTTCTATGAGCCTATATGTTCTTTCTTAAATATTTAGGCCCATCTATGATAGTTCTGGTAACAGATACCTATGGTGGGTATACCTATTATGTAAGATCAAATTCTAGGTGATCAATCTAGAACTAGCATTAAGAACAATCAAGATGAAGAATCCTATAGATAACCTAGCAAAGGGGCAATCTAATAAATCATCTAAATCCTAACAAGAAAGCTACTCAAACATATCATAGAAACACAAATCATAGTCTAATAAGAAATCAAAAGTCAATATATCAAGAGAAAGAGTAAGAAAGATCTTCTCTAAATGGAGTCTCCACAGGGTTTTGCTCCCAAGAATAAAAGAGAAAAGGAGAATAGCCTCTCCAATTTTAGATCTAAACAATGACCTAAAAATATATATATATATATATATATGACCTAAAACGTGATGGGCCTTCTTTAGAAATAAGGAAAAGTTCTGGACCGAATTTAGAAATCTTCAAAACTTTAATAAGTTGCGTCTTTGAATTGCCGTCAGGTATTGGTGTCGCTCGACATCAGGGGTGGTGTCGTTCGACACCTACGCGATTTTTAGTCTCTAGATTACTTCTACAGCATAAAATCTCTGTTTTCTTTCAGAATACTCCATTATCTCCAAATGAATTCCAAACATGCAAAGACCTGAAAATGACTAGAAATGACTTTAGAAATAACAAATAGACTCTAAAACTTATACTTAAATCATAGGTAAAACCTGTAAAAATAGGGATATATCAATTACCTTTATAGCTTACGTTACATAAGCTAATAGGACGAAAACCTGACATTTCGCGCGGTTTTTCACCTTTTGAGATAAGAAAAATATTTGTCTCATTCAAAAATATCAAAACTCAAAAAAATCTTCACCATTTTGGTGAGATCACCTTTTATTATTTTCCAAAAACGTTGGAAAAATAGGGCCGTCATCCCATCCGGTCCTGGAACTTTTGTCGGATTTAGAGAGCGCGCTTAACTTCCTCTTCGGTAACTTCTTTGACTAAGAACTCGTTCATGGCTGGAGAGACCGATGGGGAGATATCCATAAGGACTAAGGAAGGGTCAACCATGTTCGAAGATGAGAATAGATTTTTAAAATAATCCACAGCAACTCTTTCGATTCCTTCTTCATTATCAACCCAAACTCCGTTATTATCTAGAATGCCTAGAATCTTGTTCTTCGCCCTTCTTTATTTCGTTAAGGCATGAAAATATTTAGTGTTTTTATCTCATAATTATATGTATTTTTGTTGTGCTTTTCCAATGTCGTAAACTCATAATCCCTCCAGTTTTGAAAGATTGATTTTCTAATATTTTCACCAAGATTAAGAAAAATAATTAATGGTGGAGTAATCAATTTACTTTTGTGGTACTAGTCAGGTGATGTTGCTTTCCAATAATTATAATTACACCACATAATAAATGAGGTCTTTTACATTTCATCTAGAGACTAAAATCATACTCTTTACGTTTACAAATTTAGTTATAGGAGTAACTTTAAATTTTTGTTAAAAATTTCAAATTAAGAGCCAAAACTAAGTTTCTCAAAAATTAAAATTTTAGAATGGAGCCAAAACCAGTACACAGAGCCGACCCTGACCTAAAGCTGGTAAAGCTCAAGCTTTAGGCATCAAATTTTCTTCAAAATTTTAGGGCAACAATTTCTTAGAATGGAGCCAAACTAAGTTTTGATCACTGAATCATCTTCTACGTCTAGATCTTGGAATCGTCATTTTATTTTCTTGGAGAATCCGTTGAGTTGTTTAATTAACAACATGGGCCTATTGGGTTATTCTCTCTATCTTTGGTTGATTTAAATAGGTATTATTGGGTTTGTAATTGTTTTAAATGAGAAAGGACTTTTTGATTTGGTAATTTATTGACGTGTGACTCTTGCTAATTGCTATCAGTTTAATGGTTTTCATAATTTTAGTAATACGTTTAAAACTGCATCTTGCCATTTTTTAACTTAAAAAATTTGGAGTAAAATTTGGCATATTCTACTTCGTAAAAAAATCAATTTTATGTATAGAAAAACAATATTCAATGGACAACAAATTTTGTTTATGCTTTAGGCATCATCAAGTTATGGGTCGGTCCTGCCAGTACAATTAAGTTCCATTAATTTTCTATATATATTGACATATATTTAGACCATTTACTTAAAATCATCAATCTATGGCTTTCCATAGTTTTAATTTAAATTTACAACCTCAAAATCATGAAAGAGAATTTTTGATTTATTTGAATAACAATCCACCAAGAGAAGAAGAAGATGATCCTCATATGAACTTCGATAAATTTTTCATTTTTTTCTTTCACAAAACACCATTTATATTAAGTTATCGGGAAGAGACTATCCGCTAGAGAGAGCCATTCAGGAACCGATGTGCTTATATGGGAAAAAGGCTATTTCGAGCCCGAGCTTTTTTAGCTAAACAATCAGCTCGAGTATTAGAAGTACGAGGAAGAAATCTAATACGGAAAGAAGGGAAAAAACAAACTAAGGATCGATAGGATGCAAATTCCGCTGCAAAAGTCGGCCAATCGTCTAGATTGTTAAAGATAGAAATCAGGTCTGAACAGTCGGAAGCAAAAGTGCCAGAAGTATCGCCAACAGAGATCATGCATTCCATTGCCCATAGGAAGGAATCAAATTCTGCACGAAGCGGTGATAAGCTTCGCCGAGCACTCTTGAGGCCAAGATGGAGGATTAAGTCTTGTCGAACAAGGGCCCATCCATGCCCGCTTAACGGGTCCTCTGCATGCTAAGTGGCATCAATTTGACATTCAGGAAGCAAGGTGAGCGGTATCTGAGAAGAATCTAGGAAAGGAGTTAAGCATATGGGTACATCTTCTTTTCGGGTTGCTTGTTCCCAAACAGTTGTCTCTTTGAGTGCCAAAGCCAAAGTTTCAGGGGGAGGTTCCCTAAAGTTCTCAAAAACAAAACGATTTATACTTTTCCAGATATACCAAATTATCCATGGAAAGAGTTCCAACACCTCCTCTCTGATTCCAAATTCACGGCGACGCCAAAAAAAGAAGTCAAAATTATAGAAGAGGGAATTTCTAGGGAAAATATTCCCCGAAGAAAGAATAGGCGATAATGCCCAAATCTGTTGCGAAGGTGGACAATGAAAAAGGAGATGGTTAATTGTCTCTTCAGCTTCTCCGCAACTGGGGCATCCTTTATCCGTACCGATATGACGATATGTCAATCTTTGACAAGTGGCTAGACAACCCGAGATACATTGCCACGCGAAATGCATACGCTTTCGCGTAGTTTTAAGCTTGCATACTTGTGTTTGAAGTGCCGAAACACCTGGTCCCTGAAAAGAGGGGTCACAAGTAGGACGAGATAGATCTCTCGCAGCCTAATATCCTAACTTAACAGTAAAATTACCGTATTTAATGTAAGACCAGCTAAAGCCATCACTCAAGCGGCTTGGGCGAATCCCTAAAATGAGTGGAATATCAACGGGATCAAGCAATGCTTGAAGACGGTCCAATTTCCACATCTTTGTGTTTTGGTCGATTAAATCATTGACATAGAGTAGGGAATCTCTTATGTCAAGAATGCTCTTTACAGGCTTTGCATGGATAGTGGGAATTCATGGATCTTCCCATACGCGAGTCAGCATTCCGGAACCTATGGTCCTCCGAAGTCCCGAGACAAGAAGGGGTTTGGCGGCCATGATACTTCTCCATCCAAAAGAAGGACGATTTGAGGCGCCGATATGTAATGGATCACTATATCAAAAATATTTCCCCCTCTAGACCCTACTCAAAAGAGAGTTTGGGAATCAGATAAGATGCCACAATTGTTTTGCTTAAAAAGCTAGATTAAACTCTTCCAATGTTCTAAAACCAAGTCCACCCTCAGAGTGTGGGATGCAAAGCTTATCCCATGCAATCCAGTGGATACTATTACTATTCACATTAGTTTTCCACCAGAAATTTGCAATAGCACTACTCAACAGGGGATAAAACACACGACTTAACATATGTCGGAAGGGCTTGTGCTACTGACTTTATAAGAATCTCTTTGCCTCTTTTGGACAAGAATTTGGCTGACAAGGTATTAAGTCTCATTTGGAGCCTATCTCTCACAAAGGAGAAAACTTGGGTTTTAGAGCCATGAATTTTCTCAGGTAAACCCAAGTAAGAGCCCATGCCCCCATCATGGTGGATACCCAAGGTTGATTTTATGGTACTCCGGGTCATATTGTCCACATCAAGACCAAACATTACAGACGACTTAGCAGCATTTAACTGTTGTCCCGATGTCTCGCCATAAATGCGGAAAATATTGATGATGTCTTGACCTTGAGTTGGATCAGCTTGACAAAAAATAAGCTATGATCTGCAAACAGGAGATGCGAGGTGAAAGGACTTGCGCGTGAGATTTGAAGCCCTTGGATCATGCTATTCCATTCTGCATCTTTGAGATTCGCCACCAAAGCTTCCGTACACAAGATTAAGAGGAATGGGGAAATAGGACCGCCTTGTCTAATTCCCCTTGTTGTTTGATGAGACCTCTTGGTGCCCCACCTCGATCATCCCACAATTTTCAATCATACATCAGAATGGGAGGAAAGAGGAGTCCGACCTACTTTTACCACCCTTCTTCTCATGGTTTTCTATAACCTCATTAAAGTCACTGATCATAAACCATGGTTCAAAGCATGTGAGGCCAATACGAGTCAAGCGATCCCAAACTAATTTTAGGTATTGAACTATCAGATCAACATAAACAAAAGTAATAAAAACTAGGTTTCCATCAATAATTGTTTCAATATCAATAAGCCGATCACTAAGAAAATCAAATTTAACCGGATAGTCTTTCGAATACATAAAAGCAAGACTACCACTATTACTAGTAGGTTCAACAGTTTGAAGAGAATCAAAGCCTAATGATACTTGAATATTCTGAAGACGCAAAAGATCGTTCTTTGTTTCCTATAGAAATAAAAAACTTGGAGAGTACATAAGACACATCTCTTTCAGTCGACGAGTAGTAAGGTCTGCACCCGTCCCTTGACAATTCCACGCTAGGATCCTCATTTCTTAGTTTTGGAGGGAGAATGATACCCTACCGTACTAATATCTGAAGAGATAATCCTATTTTTTAAGAGAAAAAACACCTCACTATGAGGGATAGTTATTGATGTGTTAGAAACTCTCGTCTTTAATTTCAAAGAACAATCGAAAATTTGGTAAAATTGTAGAAGTGATATTTTTACAGAAGAGGAATGTGGGAAAAGTCTCTCCTTAAAGAAGGAAATCGAAACACATGGATATGCAACCATGGATTTGAAGCAGAAATTGTTATTTGAAAAAATTGATAAGATTAACTTTTCAAAATAAAGGGTTAATATTTTCATTTATTTATTTTGATTATATTATTATACTTTATGTTCTTAGTAATTTGATGGAGTTATTTTATTTTTCAACATTTTAGAATAATTCTCTTTCAGAATTGGTATTTGTATACGTTGAATTTTTATTTTTTAGGTAAGGTGTGTACATTGAATTTTTACCATTATGTGTTTGATAGAACGTGCAATTTTCAATTTTATTGCCTCAACCTATTATTATATCCATGAGTTTATATTTTAATTCTATAAACATACCGCTTTGTTTCACTTAATAGGAGTATTTTATTTATTTGATTAATATTTGTGACTAGAGAAAATATTGAGATTTTACAAGATTCTCAAGAAGCTACGGTTCATAAGAAGAAATGACAGATAGTGAAAGAGAGGTTTATCACGCTTTGTTGGAAAGAAGGGTTAACGGAAACGTGAAGAACACCACTACAAGGGAAGTGTCTAAGTTGTTATCCTTACCTTTACAAAAGGTTCAACGAATTTGGCGACGGGCCAAAAATACTCCTTACGGCGAAATTGTTGATGTGTCACATAGGAGAAAGGGTAATTGTGTTCTGAAGAAAATTCAAATTGACTTCGCTCGAGTTGCTGATATTCCACTCCAACATCGCAAAACTCTAAGGTCATTGGCAGCTTCTTTGAATATTAGTCATGCGACATTGTCTCGATATGTTAAATAACGGGTTTATTAAGCGTCATTCAAATGTCATCAAGCCAAGTTTGAGAGATAACAATATGAGAGCTCGACTAGCATTTTGTGTTTCCATGCTCGACAGTAGTACTATGCCTAATCACCCAAAGTTTGTTGATATGTACAATATTGTACATATCGATAAAAAATAATTTTATATGACAAAAAGAAAGAGTCTTATTATCTTCTGCCAGATGAAGAACCGCTGCATCGTACATGTCAGAGTAAAAACTTTATTGAAAAAGTAATGTTTTTAGCTGTCATGGCTCGTCCAAGATTGATGGAGAATGAAATGAAAAAATTTCTGGTAAAATAGGAATATTTCCATTTCTTAAAATGCAACCAACTAAGAGACGAAGTAGAAACTGGGAGGCAGGGACTATGGAGTTAAAGCCAATGACCTCCATCAAAAGAGAAGATATAAAAGAGTTTTTACTTGAAAAAATTCTTCCGAAAATTTGTGAAAGATGGCCACAAAAAGATTTGAGAAAACCTATTTTTATTCAACAAGATAATGCAAAAACGTACGTTAATCCGAGAGATGAGGACTTCTGAGAAGCTGCTTCTCGTTATGGTTTTGATTTTTGTTTGATGTGTCAATCACCAAACTCACCAGACCTGAATATTTTAGATCTTATTTTTTTTAGTGCCATCCAATCACTATAGCACCGGGTGAATCCAAAGACGATAGAAGATCTTGTTCTTGCGGTAAAACAATCTTTTGATCAATACCCATCAAAACAAGTGAACCAAAAAATTTTGACGTTGCAATCATGCATGTAAGAAATTATGAAAATCGGAAGCTCAAACAAGTATAAAATCCCACATTTGAAGAAGGTCATCTTGGAGAAAGAAGGAAATCTACCTTCACAAATGGCTTGTGATCCTATTTTAGTACGAGATGTAATAAGTTGCTTAGCAACTTAAGGTTTTAATAATCGTCTTGTAGTTTTCTCATTTTATTTAAATTTTTATTATCATCTGAATGCAAATAAGAGAACATAGAGTGCGAAATAGGAAAAAAAGTTAAATAACCCAACCGAAAATTATGAGAAGTACAAAAACTAAAAGGTCTTTGGTAAAAGTTCTTCAACAAATCCAACACCATAACTTTTTCCTTTTCGTTTTTGGGATGAAACTTTTCTTCATCTTGTTCATCATGTGACTTGTTTAAATCAAACTTATGGGTAGTGTACAATTTTATCATGTAAACATCTCTTGAATATCCACTTTCTCCATTTCCTTCAATTTTTTAACTCTTCGTGTCTTCTTCTTGTTTCATATTGTTTCAGAAAAAATAAAAAAAAATAAAAGATAGGAAGTTGTTGGAGTACTATATCATAGAATATGCTCATAAATTTATGTTTAATATTAATGGACTATTGACCTCCTCATTCTAAATGCCTGCAATTAATTATGTATTGTAAATGTAAAAAGCATTAATGATTTATTGATTTAGAAAATAAAAATTATAGAAAATCAATCTTTTTGATACAATAATAAAATTCTAGAAGATCAATCTTTAAAATCCGGAGGGAGTATTATATTTTTGGCTTCTCATGAATCAAAGCAACTGGTTGTCGCTAATACACAATGTTCAAGAAAGCGGGCTAGGCGGCCATCTAGGTGTCGCCTAGGCTGTAGGCGCTCCTTTACCGCTTCAACTTTCTTAAAATCGGTTCTTTTAGACGGCATGATCGATTTGGCAGACTATGCAGTCATTAAACAGATTAGACGATCATTAAACGGATTCATGCATGCTACGTGGATTTAAATGTGTCTTAATATTTTTGAATTTTTAAAATAATATATTTAAATTTCTATAAAAAGCCTATACTTTTTATTATTTTATTTTATCTTATTTTATAATATTAAATTTAAATTTATTCTCAAAAATTTGATAATTTTCAGCTTTTTATAATGTGTTTCTCAATATTTTATGTAATAGTATACAAATATATATCATTTTATTCTAAAACCGTTTAACCCGTCTAAAATGGTCTAGACCCTAACTGAGTGTTCTAGGCGCTAGGTGGAGGGTCTCTGCCCGCTTAGCGCCTAACGATTTCTTGAACACTCCTGATTCCATGTAAGTCAAATCAATGAAAGATTCAAGCTTTGTTATGATAGATGCTAGGATGTAAGATATAGTTCATATGAGATGTATTGAACAAGAAATGTAAAGACAAAAAAAAAGAGATTTAGTTTGTCACCAAAGACTTTAAATTTGATTTCATAAAATGGGAAAGAGGAAAGTTTCTTACAACTCTCTAGATTAACAATTTAATGTTCACTACAAAATTATATATACGTATCTACTTTCTTAGACTTAATCTTATATACTAATGGGCTTCTCATGATATAAGACTAACTTTTGGGCTTTATATGGATCCTCTAATATATAAGACCACTTGTCATGACAATTTTAGGGTTTTCTTGTAAGCTTTAAAACTTTTTTTGAACAAAAGGGGGTTTCTTGTAAGCATCAGGCCAGCTTAGAGGTCTACATTTTTTTTTCAAATGATTTAAGGTCATAAGTTTTTAAGATTTTGTAATAAGGGTCCTAAATTTTAATATTTTGCAAATAACACCTTAAGTTTTCAGGAAAAAAAAATTTAGGCACAAGGTCCAAAAAAAAATTGAGCCGGCCATGCTAAGCATATACACTATCTCATCGCTAAAACGAAGATGTACCCCAAATTGTTTTTTTCATTAACGTAGGCTTCGGCTTTAGCTTAGGGTTCTGACCATTTTTTTCTTTTCTTTTCATCACGGCACAAACACACACCGTATATAAAGTAATACTGCGGCTTAGGCTATTTAGAGTTGATATACTTGGGCCTCACGTTAAGATTTTAAGCCTCGACGAAGCCCAATAAGAGACACTCGAGATCGTGGTGTTACTAAAAACTCAAATATCAAGCCACAATTCATTAAATTCAACCCTAAAACAATTGTAAAACATTTCATAACGAAAGTGCCCAAAAAGTTATAGAAACTTTTAAAAGCTAGAGACAAGAGGACCCGTAGATAGATTCGAAATCATAAGAGAGTTTGGTCGTTGGGTGTTCTTTCCCGTGTGTCGGCGTTAACTAACGTCGTCAACATTGACGACGCAAATTTAAAAGCACGACAAAAGCAAAAGATGATTCACGTGTTATCCGAGGATGTTTTATTTTAGACGACAATATTTCTATTCAATTTTGTCGACACATGTAAATTAAGATATAACAGAGACTTGTAGTCGTCGAAGATAAAAAGTTATATAATTCTGTTTGACTGTTTTAAATATTCATGAAATTCAACTCTTCAACAACTCTTTTTTTGACAACTTATTTTGGATATATTACAATCTTCTTTTCGGAATATTTAAGCCATTCCCGAGATGAAGAATTTATATTTTCGAAAAAGGAATTACTAGATATAGACAAAAGCTGTTAAAAGAAATAATTAAAAACAGAAGAAGAAAAATATAGAGCTGATAAATATCCAACAACTTAACAAACCAAACACACTTCCAAAACAGTCACCGGTCAAAAACAACAGAACCTATCTTTATTTCCTTCAGAGAGAGAGAGATAAAGGAAAAATCTTTTGTTCTTGTCTGAAAAAAACCTCACGACAGATCGGAAAGAGTAAGCTTATCAAGAATCATTGTTCAATCAGACAAGATCTGTAAGAAAATTATCTCACAGTTCTTTGTTACAATTTTTTTTCCTCAAATTGTTTTTGAAAGGGTTTTATTATGCGGTTAAACATCAACAAAATCTCTGTTCTTTTATATATATATGAACAAAAAGAGATTTAAGAAAAAAAAATAGATGATACCTTAAGCAATACTATTTAATTGAAGTATGTTTAGTTATTCATATTAAGGATCTTGTTTTCAATTATGGTGAATTTTGAGTTAATTGAAATGATATTTGTGAATAACTTTAATGAAGAATCTTGTTTTTATTTTGGTGAAATATGACAGTAAGTTGGAATGAGAAGAGAAGTTTTTGAGTCGGTGAGCACCAATGCTTCTAATGAAAGGGTTCACGTGGCTCCCAAAATAGCGGCAGAGGAACAAGATTATGAGGAGAAAGAATGCACTGAGGAGAATTCTCTCTCTCAGAATCATAAATCTTCTAATGTAATCACAGAGGTATTGTATAAAGAGAGAGATGGTAGTTGAATGAGATTTAAAAGTGGTTTTTGAGTCTTTTGGTTCTTGATTGTATCAGAATGATTCGAAGAAGAAGAATTTGGATGAAGAGGATGATTGTTCTGTTGCTTCTTCGATGAAGAATGCTAAGTCTAAAGTAACTCATGGAACCGCTCCACGATTTAGGAGTGCTCAGCGCGCTGAGAAACGAAAAGAGGTAACTTCATTTGTGTTAACATAAACTAGTAATCTATGATAAGTTGGTTATATTCTGTTTTGTTCACTGACTTTGAAGTCTTTTTGTGGTTTTAGTATTACCAAAAGCTTGAAGAGAAACACCAAGCACTTGAAGCTGAAAGGATCGAGCTCGAACAAAGACAAAAGGCAAGAATCTTTTAAGTAACTAAACCAAGAAAATGTATTCTGAAAATCTAAAATGGGAACTCAATTTTGCAGGAAGAACAAGAAGCAGCTATTAAACAGCTTCGGAAAAACCTTAAGTTTAAGGCTAATCCTGTTCCTGACTTCTATTACCAACGACCTCCCGTGAAACCAGAGCTTAAGAAGGTATTAAATTGTTTTCAAGAAAATTTCTCATATTTGTTAGGAATTAAGATTATGTAACATTTTTCTTGTGTGACAAGCAAACTTACGAAATGCTCTTTTATGTAGTTTCCTCTGACGCGTCCTAAGTCGCCGAAACTCAATCTGTCCAGGAGAAAGAGTTGCAGCGATGCGATTACCTCGTCTGGTGAAGAGAATTCGAACTCACAGAATCGCCAGAGTGTGGTAGAATGATTGCTCTCAAAAAGCTTCCACGGAGTAAGAGGTTTCCATAACCTAATTTTACTAGACCGGAGATAACCAAACTTTTATTTCCGGTTATTTATGGTATTTGTTCGATTTCACAATCGTTGTCCTCCAACGATTTATTGATTGTTTTTTGTTTTTCACGTCTGTCTCTACTTGATTTCTGTTTTAATTTTACGTAACGTTTAAATCTGAAACTGTATATTGAATGTGTTGAAGAATCTTGGTGCTAAAGATAGTGTTGATTATATCGTTCGTTGATATGTATGGACTAATAATACGTTTGTTGTGATTTTTTTGAGAGTTATAGAGAATACCAAAATAGTAACTGTGATCTCACTAGATTTTATACCGAGAAAAAACAACTCCGGTTTATTAGTATGTTCATGTTGTAATCTTTGATCGTTGAGAACTTGAAATCATCTTTGACAAACCTCCATATTGTAGAATGCTCTCTTGTAAAAAATTTAAGATAGTGAATTTTTGGATTCTGATCAAGCCGAGATAGTAAATCTATACTCTATTCATGTGAGTTTCTTGATCAAATCTTCTCCAAGCTTCAACTTTGAACTGTGGTGATCGAGGCGTATGTCGATCGTGAGAGACTTCAACATTCAATCAATAACGAGCCAAGATTCAGCAAGGAAGCAAAAGACTTCTTTCAATGGAGGAAATCATGTGAAGAAGAGATTGATTCAGTCAACAAGAACAAGACATGGTTCATTGTTGACAAAACAAGTGAAATAAAAGCGATTGGTCTTAAGTGGAGATTCATCACTTTAAATGGATGGGAGATTCATCACTTTGATGGGAAGACATCTTTCTTACATTGAGAGCTGAAGGAAGACGTGTGTATTGATCAATATGAAATCTTTGAAGAACATCAAGGAGAAGATGGAATCAAGATTGAGCAAGAGGCGGATATCTTGACTAAGGCATTGACACAGATCAAGTTCAAGACAATGAGAAGTTTGTTTGGAGTTCAAGACCTCTCTAAAGTTAACTTGAAGCTTATGGGGGAGAATGTTGGGTAAACTTCAAAGTTAACTTAAGGCCCAAGTAGTCTTTAATGAGGAGGTTAAAGACTAAGAAAGGCCTAGAAGTTTCTATTAGGTTTAGGAGTTATCTAAGTCCTAATTGTAATACGATTAGCAAAGTTGTGCCTCCTATATACACCTCTTAGGTTGAGAGAGAGTTTTCTAATCATCAATAAAAGAGAGTTATTCTTTTAAAGCTTGTTCTTGTGTTCTTAAGAAACTTTAGTCTTTGCCATCGAAACTTGGTGCTTTTCCTCGTAGATGGTTACATTTCATTTATGGGGTTATGTTATTCTTTAGTTTCAAGATTAACTTCAGCTACAGTACCATTAAACTTAATTCTTAAAGAGTTTGTTATTATTTTGCATGGTTACCTTCTGATGGGCTTTGAGTACTAAAATCAATTGGGGAAAGGAACCAAATTATATGAGTCACCAGTTTAACTCAACAAAGCCAAACCAAAACAACTTCTAGATTATGCATATCTAACTTAAACCTATATATAGATAAAGCTGAAGCCAAATTGTTATGCACAAAAATTCGAGTTTGCAAAGTAGAATATACAATTGAAGACCGTTACTACAATCAATCAAGTATGAGCTGATTGAGAAGAGAGTATTCTTGAATGGTTATGCTCGCCTTCATAAGTCACAATAAGCATCGAAGTTTCTTCTACACATCGCTCAACATGCTTCCTCGCTGGACAACCGCGCACACTGCTACATTTATAGTATCCCCTGCAAACAACAAAAACAAGAAACAAATTATAAACCAAAACATATAAACAAAGTCCAATGTTTTTCTCTTCTTGTAATGTTATTTTACCTAGGATGAGGAGAACCCTTAATCGGCTTTTGTCCGTATTTCCTCCATGAATATTCATCGGGAGGTATGTCCGCAATCTTGTTACTGATTGCCGGTACTTTAATCGATCGTTTCACCCTTAATTTCCTGTAAACAAACACCAAAACATTGAAATAAACAAACTCTTAGAACACTTTTTTCTCAAGGAAGAACAAAACCAACCTTTTCTTGGAACAATGGCATTTGCTTTTACTTCCACATTTTAAACTACCAGAGCAACTAGTCCTCCTAGAATGTTGCGATATATGATCGGAACCTTGAGGTAATCCAATCAAATGAAAAGAGTTTCTATCGTAATCCGTCACACTACCATCCATACTAAGAGATGAAACAAACGATCTTGACCCATTTGATATACTTGGTGAATAACAACTAGCACCAATAGACCCATCAAACTTTAGATTCAAACCACTTTTGCTCCTTGAGTACACTCCTTGCTGATGGGTATGAATAAACTGATAAGGTTTTGGATCAACAGCTCGTGAAGAGGGTGGCTTCAGCTCGAGAAACGACTTATCAAGACACATATTCTGGTTAAACAACATCAATGGAGGAGGACCAGCTGGTACAATCTGAAGAGGCTTTGGTGCTAGAATTGGAATACAACCACTTATAGCATTATTACTGCAAACAGGACTCTCCAAAAACATGTGTTGTGGCAACAAAGAAGAGCTAAACTTGTAGTTGTTGTTGTTGAGTTTCTTTATCTTCCTTTGACCTAACCCTCTAGACAAAAGAGAGGAGACTCTCTTGAACTTGCAAACAGCTTCTCTTGTTTCAACCATTATTGATTTGGAATCATTGGTTTGTTGTGATAAGAGATTCAATACTCCATGACAACTTTCCACTGCTGCTTTGTTTGCAGCTTCAACTTCTTCCATTTTCTTCTTCACAAAGGATACTTTTAAAAAACGAAAAACCTCAAAACTCAAACGCTAAAAAAAACTATTTCAAAAGAAAAGAATAATCATCATGAGCTAGCTCAAACATGGAAACCATAAAAATCAAAATAATAGCTCAAGAACAAGGGTTAAAAGCAGAAAATTGTTCTCTCACTGTAAGAAGAAGAAACAAATATTCTTCTCTCAGTATAAAGCAAAGCTTCGAGATTGGTGAGAGAAGGGAGAGTGGAGATGGTCGTCACTCATCACAGTCACAGAGGAAAGGAGAGAAAAACAGAGTTCTCTGTAAAAGATTTTCGTGGTGGGTTCCATTACTGGACCTACTTTGCATCTACTTTTTCTTTTCTTTTTTCTTTGGAAATAATAATATTTTTGGTGACAACCAAATAATGTTCTGCATAAATATTAGTTTTGTGATAATGTGTCTTAATTATTTCTTATTTATGTATACTAGCTAACTCTTTATATATTAACTAGATTTTGATTCGCAGTATACCGCATGATTATTTTATTTTTTAAGAATAAAAATTTAATTTGTTTTTTTGATTAAAAATATATATGATTTAATGTTTTATATTTTCTAAATGTATTTTCTGAATGTATAACTCTTATATCTATATATTATTAAATATATAATTATTATATTTGATTTTTACTATTAAAAATGTAGAAACAATAACATACCATTCATTAAATTAAAATTTAGATTATAACTAAATAATTTAAATTTAAATTATATTTATTTTACTAATATTATTTGTTTTGTTTAATATTTAAGATAATATAATTGTATTTTGATTGTTTTATTTAGGATTTCACCCGTGGTATACCGTTTCGTATTACTATCGATCCAAACCCGTCCTACCATCTAATCTCGTACGACCCAAATTCAGTTTGATAAAATTAAACATTATTTTTTCTTTTTTGTTCAAATAATATTTTTATTAAAAGATTTATAATTCAAATTAATTTAAAAGTTTTCTTTTGAAATGATTATTTGATTTTATAGATTTCATATATTATAAACGTTTTTTCGTTAAATATTCTAAACATTTTATAAACTTTAAATAAATACAATATTTATTTTTAATGAAATATAATATTAATAAAGTCATAAGATTTCTCCTTTATAAAAGTAATTAGAAAGGAAATATTTTAAGAAAAATAGATTTTTATCTTTATGTGTTATTAACGAAAATAACATTAGTTAATAGGATATTCTTAATTCATTTAAATAATTATCTAAATGATATTTTTAACTCATTTAAATAATTATCTATCTTTATTAAAATATCTAGAGATAATGTCATTAGTTTGATATAGACATATCTCAAACAAATAATTAAGCAACTAATCTTTCCAAAATAAATATACAACAGCCGTATATTATAAACCTAAGAATTCTATATCAACAAAGACAATAATAGGTTAGCTTAAAAAAAATGAAATAATAGGTAAGCTTTTTAGAACTAAAGATCATCTTTAATAAGCCCACTTCTTAAACAATAAGTCTAAGATAATGAAATAAGTTTTTTTTTTCTTTTTTTTTGAAATCAATGAAATAAGTTTTAACAGAAACAAATAAAATGTATTAATCAAAATATTTTTAATGAATGACAATTTCAATGATGTATTATGTTGAGAACAACTGAAAAAGTTGATGTGTCATGCTAGAAAAAAATGGGTCTTATTTTAGATGTATTAATTTCATAGTACAAAATTTTTCAAAGGATAAAATAATATGGTTAAACTAATGCTTGACCTTAAATGATAATATATATGAAATAGAAAGATATTTTACACCCTTTAATCTCTATTGGTAACACATTAAAGACATTCTCATTTTAATCACCAATGAAGACATACTATTAAATGATAATATATGTGATAATGTTAAGTAGTACTTTTTCAACTAATATTAATACCGCATCATATCAACTAAAATTTGTTTAGTTTTCTCGATAATTAGCAGTAATTTACTTGAGATGTAGAAACTGTTTCACCGTCACCTCTCTATTCTTCAGAATCTCGAGTATGCAACTTGGAGAAATGACAGTTAAGATCTGGACACATGTCAAGGTGTGTCCGTTTTTACTCGTAATTCGTGTAGCAAGATTGTTGACTGAATATGCAATATTGTCTATTTTTTGTCTTATCATGAAAATGGAAACTTTCATACATAAATAACATAAATGATTAATAAAATTTAAAAGCTAGTTGCTCTTAAATCAAAAGTAGACAATTACTTATGTTCTCTTTAATGAATTAAAAATTAAGAAAAATTGATGTAGCACTGCTAGGGGTGTCAAAATGGGTCAAAATTCATGGGTCAACTCAACTCAACTCAACCCATGAACTCTAATGAGTTATTTTTTTTTGACTCAAATGAGTTGATGGGTCAAATGAGTTATTGGGTCAATTGGTTTGATGAGTCAAATGAGTTGGGTTGTAATGGTTAATGGTTTCAATGG
>Ga0041059_1001274_pt1 | contig 20142 bp, 18 predicted proteins | sample AraColnosormetaG_FD_56232 | JGI IMG/M metagenome (GOLD analysis project Ga0041059, IMG submission 56232) | Arabidopsis roots microbial communities from North Carolina, USA - Col MF nosort | ecosystem: Host-associated > Plants > Roots > Unclassified | place: USA: North Carolina | collected... | reverse complement strand
TTCGAAAAGCGTACAGGTGGAAGATATGATTAAACCATCATGACAAGCGTCTGGATTTTTAGATCTAGGAGTTCTTGAAGACGGATGTGGTGATACTCCCTACAAATTTAACAAGACTTTTGAAATTTTTACAAATCTATCGACTTATTAAATCAATCAACTCAATCTAAATCCAATTCCCATTAAGACCTCTAAATATGATTGTAGATACCATTGTAGAATTACCTGTCATAAATGTGGTAGAAGCATTACCGAACCTTTGAAAATGTAAAGGTGGAAGATATGACTAAACCATCATGACAAGCGTCTGGATTTTTGGAATCTAGGATTTTTTGAACATATAGTGTGGTGATTTTTTGGGGAGAAGAGATCATTGTTGATGTATGTTGCCTGAGTTATGGCCGCGACGAAAAAATAGACTGAAATGTGTGAAAAGATGGTATAAATATCTTTACCTAGGTTTCTAGGTTTTGATTACTGGGCATGTGAAATGGGTTTTAATAAATGGGCTTGGGCTTGTAAAATTGTGGAATTAAGCTATTGTAATCACGCATATGAGTTATCTAATTGGATAACTTATTAGATTGTAATAATGAGGGAAAAAAAAAGATTATTATAATGAGAGGTCCACATTTAAAATGATGTGACACTCTTAGCAAATAAATATAACATGGCAAAATTTAGAAGTGTTGTCAAAAAACGATAAGCGTAAAATGGAAATTGTGACTGAACCACCATAAGAAGCGTCTGGATTTTTGGAGTCCGAGAGATTTAGAAAGTGGAGTGTGGTTGTTTTTTTTAGAGGGGGAATGTTGTTGTTTATGCCATTAGAGTCATGGTGGCGTCGAAGAACAATAAGTATATGTGGGAATCAGAGATGTGTGTAAGAGAAACAAAAATTTATTTGGTTGGGTTTTGAATTTTCAAGAAAATGTTAAATTATTTCATCGAGTTTCTTTTTTTTTCTCTATGTTAGGAAATGGTATGGTCAAAATCTATTGATGATGGTGATGCCTAACATTAACAAAACCAATAGAAGGGAGACAAGAGACATAAGACATCTTCTTGAAATTCATCAACATTACAAACTTACTAAAACTCCTCCTCCCAATCCCAAATGAATATGTACTTCTTAAAGCCACGTGTCTTTCTCTTTTTCATTAATATTTATTTATTTTTTTAAAATGTGAAATTATTTCTTTGGTTTAATATCTCTGGATCATTCTTCTACAATGATCACAAGTATTTAGATCATGTGTAAATAGTCCCATCATGAAGTTTTAATTACCAATCGGTATTGCACATCACCGATTGGTACTGATCCACCTGCACTTTTGTCGATCTTTTGGGACAACGAAAAAGAAACTAATTTAATATATTTTGTTATCCGCTCGAAGATATTAATTATAAGCTTTAATTTGGAACTTCTTTATATCAATTATATATATATATAACTTCTTTGTTAATAGAAAATGGGAACGATCCAAAACTTAAGACATTTGATCTCCACAAGGCCGTCGACGTACAGAGAAGAAGAATGGCCAAAAATAAGTAAATAAAAGAGAAGAAACCGAGGGGAAGATGATTTTGCATTGCCACGACCCACGAGCATCCATCGGCCATCGCCTTTTTGGATTCACATGGCAAAGACAAACTTCGATCTTCCTTTTTTCTCGTGAAGTTATTATCTCTCTAATTTCTAGTCTGGTCGAACCTATATTTCATCATATATATCATTATTTAATTCATATGCTGATGCATGGGACATTATCATGTTAAGTCATTACAAAAAAATAAAAATAAAAATAACTTACGTTGGACTCTCAGTTTACCTTCTCCTATGGATTTCACTTCCTTGTATAAGAATATACATCTTACTCAAATCATGATTTATATGCAATTTTCTTTTGTGAGATTTTTTTTACATATAAACCAGAAATGTTGAAAGAAGAATATCCAAACACAACAAAATAATAGAAGAAATCTCACGTAGAACATGGAAATGGAAAAAGAAGTGAACTCGTGAACCGATATATTTACCAAAAGTGCACACATAGACAAGTCTTTCTCATTAAAGCCCAATTTCACACTTTCACATTTTCGTGACGTCTTTTGAAGTTTTGAATACGAATTAATGTTCATGTACGCTATAAAGACCTAAAAGGTTGTCATATTTCTCCACTTTCATCTTCTCTTCACAACTATCCTAAACCTTTTTTCCTTTTCTTCTTCTTCACTCTCTTTCTTCCCGGCGTCACTATGGCGGCTGCCGCCGGTAAAGGCAGCGAACTCGACCACATCAAGAATGAATCCGTTGATCTGGTATATATATTTACGTCTTCTTAGTTTTCTATTATCTATATGTTTTAAAAAATCTTTGGCCCTACTAATTTTAAATTTTCTGTTACATAAAAGATACATATATGTATAGTACGTAACTAGTAACTACTTTGATCTAATCAGTTAATATATTTGTCCCATGCGATTTACTCATGTTTCCATTAGAAATGATTAGTCAAAATTATATAAATGATGGGTCTAGGTACGAATACCCATGGAGGAAGTGTTCGAGGAGCTGAAATGTACAAAACAAGGTCTTACGGCAAATGAAGCTTCTCACCGTCTTGACGTTTTTGGTCCTAACAAGCTTGAAGAGAAGAAGGTTTCTTCTTTATTTTTGTCTTTTTTTTCTTTGTAAACAATCATTGATGAAACTCCTTTAATGTTGTGATTGGGGTAACACGCAGGAAAGCAAGTTACTTAAGTTTTTAGGGTTCATGTGGAACCCATTGTCGTGGGTGATGGAGGTGGCTGCACTAATGGCAATCGCTTTGGCCAACGGAGGAGGACGGCCACCGGATTGGCAAGACTTTGTGGGGATAGTGTGTTTACTATTAATCAACTCAACCATTAGTTTCATTGAGGAAAATAACGCCGGTAATGCTGCAGCCGCTCTCATGGCCGGTCTAGCCCCTAAGACAAAGGTTAACCAATAGTACTTTTGATAAATTGCCTATATACAAATTAACTCTTATATAAAACAATGGTGATATAACAGTTTATTTGTTGGAATTTTATACATAAAAAGGGTTTGAATGAAGATTTAACACTTAAAAAAAAAAAATTAAACACAACTTTTGTAAATTTCAAAATTGACTAAAATCCTCAAATCAGTGTTAGTCAGTGTTAATTAAACGTTTACTAGTATGACAAAGTAACTAGCATAAACTAATTACACGCTAATTTTGTGTATATGTTAATGTTTTTGTTAATGACTTAATGAGTGAAGGTTCTCAGAGATAATCAATGGAGCGAGCAAGAAGCATCGATTCTCGTCCCCGGAGATGTAATCAGCATCAAGCTCGGCGATATCATTCCCGCCGATGCACGTTTACTCGACGGCGATCCTCTCAAAATCGATCAATCATCACTCACCGGTGAATCAATCCCCGTCACAAAAAACCCCAGCGATGAAGTCTTCTCCGGCTCAATATGCAAACAAGGCGAAATCGAAGCAATCGTCATCGCCACTGGAGTCCACACATTCTTCGGCAAAGCAGCTCATCTCGTCGACAACACAAACCAAATCGGCCATTTCCAGAAAGTTCTCACTTCGATTGGTAACTTCTGTATCTGTTCGATTGCTTTAGGAATCATCGTTGAGCTTTTAGTAATGTATCCGATTCAACGCCGGAGATATCGAGACGGAATCGATAATTTACTTGTTTTGTTGATCGGAGGGATTCCTATAGCTATGCCTAGTGTGTTATCTGTTACAATGGCGACTGGTTCTCATAGATTGTTTCAACAAGGAGCTATTACTAAGAGAATGACTGCTATTGAGGAAATGGCTGGTATGGATGTATTGTGTTGTGATAAGACTGGTACTCTTACGCTTAATAAGCTTACGGTTGATAAGAACTTAGTCGAGGTTTTCGCTAAAGGAGTTGGTAAAGAACATGTTTTCCTTTTGGCTGCGAGAGCTTCGAGGATTGAGAATCAAGATGCGATTGATGCTGCTATTGTTGGAATGCTTGCTGATCCTAAAGAGGCTAGAGCTGGTGTTAGAGAGGTTCATTTTTTCCCTTTTAATCCGGTTGATAAGAGAACTGCTTTGACTTATGTTGACTCTGATGGAAACTGGCATAGAGCTAGTAAAGGAGCTCCAGAGCAGGTACTGATTTTTCTATGTTTTATATGTTGGTCAAGTCAGGTCATTGGTTTTTCTGATGATCTTTATGCCGTTGTTAACAGATACTGAACCTCTGTAATTGCAAGGAAGATGTTAGGAGGAAAGTTCATGGAGTGATTGATAAGTTTGCTGAGCGTGGACTTCGCTCTTTGGCTGTTGCAAGACAGGTCTTTTCGGTTACTATATATCGTGAAGTTTATGTGTCCTTGTTTCTTTATTGTGATTCATATCGATTTGAATGGTGCAGGAAGTTCTCGAGAAGAAGAAAGATGCTCCTGGTGGCCCATGGCAACTTGTAGGTCTTTTACCTCTTTTTGATCCTCCGAGGCATGACAGTGCCGAGACAATCAGGAGGGCTTTAAACCTCGGTGTTAATGTTAAGATGATAACCGGTAAGAATCATAAGTTAGTCCTTGTCTCTCTGCACTTCATATTGCTTGAAACTAGTTTTCTCTTCTGACTGAAACCAGGGGACCAGCTTGCAATTGGGAAAGAGACCGGTCGAAGGCTTGGAATGGGTACGAACATGTATCCTTCTTCTGCGCTGCTCGGACAAGTCAAAGATTCTTCCTTGGGTGCACTTCCTGTGGATGAACTGATAGAGAAGGCTGATGGGTTTGCAGGAGTCTTTCCAGGTATATACACTTTAATAGAAGGCTATATTCTTAACCATGCGTCCTAGTACTTGTCCAGATTCTTATTGATAGATTCTCTGGTGCACGGAAACAGAACATAAGTATGAGATTGTTCATAGGCTGCAACAAAGGAATCACATATGTGGCATGACTGGAGATGGTGTGAATGATGCCCCGGCTCTCAAGAAGGCGGATATTGGTATAGCTGTTGTTGATGCTACTGATGCTGCGAGAGGCGCTTCTGATATCGTTCTCACAGAACCCGGATTGAGTGTTATCATTAGTGCTGTACTCACCAGTAGAGCCATATTCCAAAGAATGAAAAATTACACTGTGAGTTAAAACTTATTCTCATGAAATTTTTCGGTTTATTCGCAGACTCACTAACTCCAATCTTGACTTTGTCCCTCTGTGTAGATTTATGCGGTTTCAATCACGATACGAATTGTGGTAAGTGTACTTAGTAGGTCTCACGAGATTTCATTTGGTTTAAATGGTTCCAATCCAATCCTGATGTAAAGTTATCGTAACGTCTGCAGTTTGGCTTCATGTTCATTGCCCTCATATGGCAGTTCGATTTTTCGCCTTTCATGGTTCTGATCATAGCAATCTTAAACGACGGTAAGGTTACCTTATAGAGTACTAACTGCATATAATAGTGAGCAGTCGATAAAATTAACCGAAGCATTGCTACTTATAGGAACAATCATGACAATATCAAAAGACAGAATGAAGCCATCTCCACAGCCAGATAGCTGGAAACTCAGAGATATATTCTCGACCGGCGTCGTGCTTGGAGGTTACCAGGCCTTGATGACAGTCGTTTTCTTCTGGGTGATGAAAGACAGTGATTTTTTCTCGGTATATACTCTTATTCTCAATTGCTGCTCTAGGCCACTTCAAAAAGCTAAACTCTTTTGGGGGTTATGTAGAACTATTTTGGTGTGAGACCACTGAGCCAACGTCCTGAACAAATGATGGCTGCTCTGTATCTACAAGTTAGCATCATAAGCCAGGCTCTCATCTTCGTCACCAGATCCCGTAGCTGGTCCTACGCCGAATGCCCTGGCCTTCTCTTACTTGGTGCATTTGTCATAGCTCAGCTGGTATGCACCTACTCCTCCTTGAACTCTGTTCAAAAAGTTCATGAAAACAGAACAAGAAGTTAATAGCGGTCTATGCAATCTCAGGTGGCGACATTTATAGCAGTTTATGCAAACTGGAGTTTTGCCCGGATAGAAGGAGCCGGTTGGGGATGGGCTGGAGTGATCTGGCTATACAGTTTCCTAACGTACATCCCTCTTGACTTACTCAAGTTTGGAATCCGCTATGTTTTGAGTGGAAAAGCTTGGTTAAATCTTCTTGAGAACAAGGTATCGATACCAATACCGAAAATCCCGGAGTAACCTATGAAAATCTTGCTGCTTATCTTTTGTTTTCTATGTACAAAAACAAAACAGACTGCCTTCACGACGAAGAAAGACTATGGGAAAGAGGAAAGAGAAGCTCAATGGGCTGCAGCTCAAAGAACCCTCCACGGACTTCAACCAGCAGAGAAAAACAACATCTTTAACGAAAAGAATAGTTACAGTGAACTCTCTCAGATTGCTGAACAGGCTAAACGCCGAGCTGAGGTTGTCAGGTAAAGAAACTTACTCTTCACACCATCGATTCAAAGCTCTAATAACTCTATATGTACATGAGCTCAACCCGACTCTCTCGCCTGTATTACTCGAAAATCAATACCATTAACCAAAACTTGATCTTACTCGAAAATCGATTTTCTTTGTCGGTTGTTCCACAAGTTTTTGCTAAATGATGGGTTTTGATGATGTCTGCAGGCTGAGAGAGATAAATACATTAAAAGGGCATGTAGAGTCAGTGGTGAAGCTTAAAGGACTTGACATTGACACGATTCAGCAACATTACACCGTTTAAGCTAAAATTGAGAAACCGAATTTAATCTAATTTGTAAACTATATAAGCACATGTTTGGTCCTTTTAATGCTGTTGTAGTTTAAAAACAAAAACAATGCTGTTGTAGTTTTAATAGCCTTTCCTCCTTTTGTCTTTTAACTGTCGAAGATCATAAAGAGACCTTTTCTAGGATCTTTGTTTTTTGTACTTATGAGTATAAGTGTAATACTCTGCTTAGCTTTCTCTATATTCACAAATATGTAAAAAACTTTATCTAGTACCTTAAACTAGCAATTTACAATATCAATCAAAGGTTTCTGGAAAATTATGTCAAGGATACTAAATTATTTAATATTATGTAAATAGTTAAATTTCGTGCTTGTTACTTGAAATGGTAAACAAAAACTAATTTTGTAAGGTTATAGGCATTTACCCTGATAATTAAAACCTAACAAAAGTTGAATGAGTGATACAATAAAAGTCAAAAACTAAAATAAACTACATTTATTCAACAATATCAATCAACTAAACTATATTTGAAAAACAATTCAATTGAAATATTTAATGATGATCTTAGGTTTTTATTTATGTATTGAAATAGTAATAATTAAAAATGATTTTGTAAGTTTTAGGCTTTCAGCCTTTTAGGAAAGAAAATCTTAGAAAGTTGAATGAGTGATACAACAAAAGTCAAAAACTAAAATGAATTCAACATCTAGATGAAAACTTATTAATTACTAAAAAAAAAAATTAAATATCCATTGTAACATTTAATGATAATATTTTTGTTGAAATGGTAATAAAATAAAAATGATGTAGTAAAGTTTTAGCATTTTAGAAATTAAAATCTTAATAATTTGAATGACTGTTAAAACAAACCTCAAAAACAAAAATGAATACATTCAACATTTAAAAATAAACTCATTAATTACTTAACATGTTTTTAAAAAATTCAATGAAACTTTTATTGATAGTCTTAGGATTTTATTAATCTAAAAATGATTTTCGAAGAATTTATCCTTTTAGGAAATTAAAATCTTAGAAAATTGAATGAATATACAACAAAAGTCAAAAACTAAAATGACACTACACTTATTCAACATATAGATGAAACACATTTATAAAATATCCACTAAAACATTGAATAAGAATTCAGAAATCAAACCACTGATTCTAAGAAAATCTTATCCACTGTATGAGCTTATTTTCTAAGATGTTGAGTGAAAACTTTTGAGAGTTTACATCTTCTCATGCGTAGTGGCGACTTGTAATGGTGATGTTATTGTTAGCATAATGTACACCAACTTATTGGAACCATGATTGACATACTATAACTATTGATATCATTAGGCATGTCTCTATTTTTTACACTACTGAGTTTTCAGTGTTTTCCTTTTAATCTTGGTGGTTTATATGATCGACTTCTTACTTGTAATGGTTTTTTAAGGTCTTCCTCATAATTGTTTTTGCTGCTGGTTTTAAAAGTTTCCTTATAAAATCTACTAGTTTACAAAAATTTCCTTAAGAATTTGCTGATATTTAAAATCATCATACTACTACAATAGTAAAATGGTAGTAATTTTCAATAAAACAACATAATTTTTTTAACTCTATTTTTTTGTAGGAAATTGTTTTTCTATAATCGAACAAGTTTTTATGTAGCAGTTAATATGATTGGCATTTATAATCCTCGCATAAATTCATGAACATTTTTCGATGGTCTATTAGTAGTTTTAAATTTCAAAATTTTTCATTTATATTTTAACTAATTTGTAATTCAATTTTATTATATCACTATATCATAAATGAATTTTAAAAAAAATCAACATAATTTATCAAACCAAACTCATACTGTATTAAGTTAAAAAAAAAAAAAANTATCCAAGAAAAAATGTTCCTAATTAGGATAAAAACTAAGTGGAAACATATTGAATAATTAAGATTCAATTTATTTAACTATTAAGATTCAATTAAGACTTAAAAAAAAAAATCAAAAAGAACACGTTTGCAGAGAGAGAAAAAAAAGAAGAAGAAAAAAGACAGAAAAAAATAACTAAGGAAACCCAATAAGCAGCGATCGAAGCTTTAACTCAGAAGAGCGAAAAGCTCAGACATTCAAATCCGACGGCAATACGAGAAAGCCACACAACAGAATCCAAGATTTTTGGGTTTCTTGTAATCGAACACACGAACTAAGGAACCGAACAAGATTCATCATTTAGGTTGGTCGGAAAGTTTTACTTCTTCTATCTCTCTTCCGTGTTATTGTCTGAACAATTCTGGTCAAATCTTTGCTCAAGTTAGGTCTCGAATCAATCTTTAACACTTGTTCTTTCTGCTTGTAAGCTTATGTCTTGCTTCTCATTGCCTTGTTCTCTCTTTCTCCAATTCGAATTTCATTGTTTTGATACCCAATTCCTTGTTTCTCTTTGCTCTGTTCCCAAAGTTTGGATCTTTTTCAAACTTCACTGATCTCGATTTACTTGTGTTAAATTTCGAAAATTTCAAAGTTTTTAGCTTTTCTAATTGGGATTGACAATGTTGGGTCTTTCTTGTTGGTGCAGTTTCGTGAAGTTGGCGTTGCGCTGTTTCTTCTTTGAGAGGGTATGATTTTGGTGACCTCAAAGTTAGGGTTTTTAATACTGAATCAGAAGGTTTGAAAATTTGAGGGCTTTTGTTTGAGTTTGTCTGTTGATATGATCTTTTAGGGTTTTGGTTCTGATGAAGATGAGATTTGGCTTTGCATTGTATGGATTTGGGAATTGCTAAAAAGGGGAAGTTTAGATTTGTTTGAGTGAAGGAGAATAGACGTCGTTGAGAGAGTGCGTCTCTGCACTCTCCCACTGTTCATCTGGTTTTGTTGTAGAAGAATCTTGGTGAGAGTAATCATGCAACGTTCTCAAGATCAGAGGATTAGCTTGTGTGAATTGAAAGAGCATATTGTGAAGAAGACCGGTGTCGAAAGATCGAGAAGGTATTTCTATTATCTAGGCAGGTTTCTAAGTCAGAAGCTTACTAAGAGTGAGTTTGATAAGACGTGTTTGAGGTTGTTAGGGAGGGAGAATCTCTCTTTACATAACCAGTTGATACGTTCGATCTTGAGGAATGCGACTGTTGCTAAGTCACCACCTCCAGATCATGAAGCTGGTCATTCGACTAAGGCGAATGCTTTTCAGAGTAGAGGAGACGGTCTTGAGCAAAGTGGAACTTTAATCCCTAATCATAGTCAGCATGAGCCTGTTTGGTCTAACGGGGTTTTGCCTATCTCTCCGCGGAAAGTTAGGTCTGGAATGCAGAACAGGAAGAGCAGAGATAGGCCTAGTCCACTAGGGTCAAATGGGAAGGTTGAACATATGTTGCATCAGCCAGTTTGTAGAGAAGACAATAGAGGTAGTGTTGGTATGGAAAATGGGGATTATCAAAGATCAGGCAGATATGTTGCTGATGAAAAAGATGGTGAGTTTCTTCGTCCCGTGGAAAAACCGAGAATACCAAATAAGGAAAAGATTGCAGCTGTGTCTATGAGAGATGATCAGAATCAAGAAGAGCAGGCTAGAGTAAATCTATCAATGAGTCCTCTTATTGCACCTCTAGGGATTCCATTTTGTTCAGCTAGTGTCGGTGGGTCCCCTAGAACGATACCTGTTTCAACCAACGCTGAGTTAATTAGTTGCTATGACAGTGGTGGATTACCTGATATAGAGATGCTGAGGAAAAGAATGGAGAATATTGCTGTAGCACAGGGTCTTGAAGGTGTTTCGATGGAGTGTGCTAAGACGTTGAATAACATGTTGGATGTATATCTGAAGAAGCTGATCAATTCTTGCTTTGATTTGGTTGGAGCCCGGTCCACAAATGGAGATCCTGGGAAACAACGTATAGGCAAGCAGCAGAGTCAAAACAAGATTGTAAATGGGGTGTGGCCAACTAACAGTTTGAAAATACAAACTCCTAATGGGTCTTCTGATATAAGACAAGATCATCATTCTGTGTCTATGCTTGATTTTAGAACTGCCATGGAGTTAAATCCACGCCAGCTTGGCGAAGACTGGCCAACTCTCCGAGAGAGAATTTCATTGCGGTCTTTCGAGGAACAAGACTTTGAGGTGTGAAAGACATCTTGAGCATGCTTGTTGATGTTACATATTGTCCAAAAGGGGACAACTAATTTTGAATGCAAAAAGACTTACTGTGTAGTTCCATGACGAACCGGAAAGAGACGAAGTTATGAGTTCTGAGCTGAAAAGCACATCACTATGACTGCAGCAGCAGACTCAGAGCAGGTTAGTAGATTATTAAAATGGAACTAATCTCAAAGAACCGTATAAAGATACGTGTTGTTGGTTGTCATGTTGTAAGATTAGAAGTAATTGGCAATCTCAAAGAGTTTTGAGCTTTGTGTGTAAACCCGAGGCAAATAAGGGAATTGGGTAGAGAGTTTTTGGCAGAGATACTGTGCTTTTAAGTTGGTGCAAGGTACTATTGTCAATCATGTAATAGCTGCAGTTTGCTCTGTATGTAACCTAGTCTTTAGCATTGTTTAGAATTCATATCTTAATAACAAATTTGACATCCGCTTTTGTTTTCTCATTACAATGGAAAATTTCTTTCTCTCAAAGTCCACAATACATTGCCTCATTCCTTACTTTCGACTAGTGGTTGTGTCCTGTCTATTACTTATGCCTTGGAAGTAGACTATTTGCAAGTTTTATTTATATATATGGAAGGTATTGACTGCAGGGAAAATCTCTGATGTTGTAAGCTATAGGGATTTATTCTGCTCTCAGCTTCTCGTCCGATCCATGCATTAAATGCGGTGGTCTCTTGTCGAAAATCAGTCGAGATCTTTTGCTTTTCCTGTTTATGGTGCTCACTTTGGATCGTGTTTTCTTCTAGTTGAAATATAATTATGGGATACATGCTTGTGTTGTGTTACATATGCCATGAGCTTAATGGTTACAATGCTAGTTAGAACATGTTTGTCCTGTAAATCAATGTTAAAAATATCAACGCCGAAGAAGTCTTCTTCTGGCAAGTCTCACTCTTTGCTACAGCCTACAGTGCATGTTTGAGTGATGAAGCAGGCAGTTTTTCTGGTGAGTTCTTTGGGATATGCATAAGAGGCTACTCTAGTGTGTGGTTCTTAGACATGATACTGGCATGCTCAACACTTCACTGCACAACTTATGGCATACTTTCAACAAGTTTCGATATGTAATTCTTTGCTCTGTCTTCAGATGAACTGATCTTTACATGTTCCTGCTTTTCTCTTTACAGAATTCAAACAGGAAAATCGGCGAAAAGGCAGAACAAAAACAAATCAGCATTTTGCTTATGAGCAGGAAGAAGATGTCACAGAAAAGTAGAGCATGCTACATGTGCTTACAGTGTAAGCTTCCAACTTCATCTTCTTTTTGTAGAACTACAGAGATCAAAACATTGCAATTAAATGGATTGAATACTTAAGATCTGAGATTTAGGAATTAATTTAGGATCTCCTTTTTCTGGAACGTTCTACTTTACATGTAATTATAACAAGGATTAGGTTTCGTTTGAGAGAATTATCCAATCTGGAAAGTGCTTTAGAGGCTAGGCCAATGGGGTTTACCAGACCTGGTCAAGCCCTTCCAAACCTATGCCTCTCTTCTTTATGGTACCAGCTCTTTGTTTCATCGATAGACTTGATTTGACTTGTATTGTTATGGCCATATGGGATATTAGAATGATAGGAGAAAGGGATGAAAAATGTTGCATTTGGCGATTAGAGTCGTATTATAACATGATGGTGTCACCGGATAAATCTTCGTTTTCAGGTACATTGATAACTCTTCTTGAGTGAGCTATAACTAGTTCCTATCCCGTGATCAGTGAAACGAGAAGACGCCAGGTAAATTACAGATAATGTTATTTCTCAAGACCTGACATATATAGTATTAGATAAACCACATTTGGGATGTTCTACTTCTTACTGTCTTAGAAGCTTAGGCAAGACAAACCAGAAAAAGTGGAACTTGTGTAACTAATAAATCCATAACTAGCTGTTCTTGCTAATGAAAGTATCAGAGATTCATAATATCCTAAACCCAAAACATATATGTTACATTTCAACTCAGAAATCTTGTTTGATCCTCCTATAGAGGCTCTGGCAAAACCTGCACAAGCGTAAAAAGGATCAAATACGTCCCAAGTAAGAGGAATATAAGATCCGAAAATTGTGAGAAGAGTATTGAGATTGGTTAGTACCTTGCTTGTTGAATCTGTAACTGCAATGTCTAAGTCACAATATCATAACCAGAAACATCTTCAACTATTATATTAGATTGAATATACGAACAAAGTCTTGTAATAGCAAGAGGAGAACATGACTTCAAGAAGATCGAATTGGTCCTGACATAATGTTAAACAATGTCGTGTTACAAAACTGTCTCTGGAAACAGTAACTGCAATTATAACTATCTTGAAAATTGTCTCTACATAGATACACACGTAATCTGAGAATTGTTGGCTCCAAATAACCACAAACGTGGACTCATGTGTAACCACTAGTTTTCTCGAGACTCTCAACCATCCACCGTCCCATGTCGTAATTATGCGAATGTGACCTTTTATCAATCAAGATCCAACTACATTCATGGATTTGATTTCTTTTCCCAAACTTTAACATTTTATATCTAAAACCATTTCATCTTATGAATATCAACAACAATGGCAGAACAAGAAACTACGTCAAACATAAACACCATTAATGATCAAGCAGAAGAAGAAACAAGAACAAAATCTCAGCCATTGATTTCAGGTCTACCAAATGATATAGCTGAGCTTTGTCTTCTTCGTCTTCCTTACCCATACCATGCTCTATATCGCTCTGTTTCATCTTCATGGAACAAAACCATCACAAACCCTAGATTCCTCTTCTCCAAGCAATCTCTTTCTATCTCTTCTCCTTACCTATTTGTCTTCGCTTTCAACAAATCAACGGCTAGGATTCAATGGCAATCCCTTGACCTTGCATCTGGCCGTTGGTTTGTTTTACCTCCCATGCCAAACTCTTTCACCAAAATCTCGTCTCCTCACGCACTCTCATGCGCGTCGATGCCACGTCAGGGGAAGCTTTTTGTACTCGGCGGCGGAGATGTAAACCGCTCCGCCGTCGTTTACACTGCTCTAACGAATCGTTGGTCGTGTATATCTCCGATGATGAGCCCGAGAACGTACTTCGTCTCCGGGAATGTTAACGGTAAAATCATGGCCGTTGGTGGGAGTGTGGGCGGAAACGGAGAAGCAACTACGGAAGTTGAATCGTATGATCCAGATAATGACACGTGGACGGTTGTGAAGAAGTTGCCGATGGTGTTGGCGAAGTATGACTCAGCCGTGATCGGGAAAGAGATGTGTGTAACAGAAGGATGGGCGTGGCCGTTCATGTTTCCACCGATGGGACAAGTGTACGACTCCGACGAAGGCACGTGGCGAGAGATGAGCGGTGGGATGAAAGAAGGGTGGACGGGTGTGAGCGTCGTGATCCGCGACAGGCTGTTTGTGATCTCGGAGCACGGTGATTTTCCGATGAAGGTTTATTGTTCAGATGATGACACGTGGAGGTACGTGAGTGGTGAGAAGCTACAGGGGGAGAAGATGCGGCGTCCTTTCGCCGTGACGGGAGCTGATGATCGTGTGTTTGTGGTGGCCAGTGGGATTAACGTAGCGGAAGGGAGAGTGAGTGAAGGGCAAAATGGGGATTTTAGTGTTGAGTGGAGGATGGTTTCGTCTCCTAAAAGTTCTATTCAGTTTTCACCTGCTAGTTGTCATGTGCTATATGTTTGATGTGTAATTGTTGTTAGTTTTGAATTTGTAAACTCTTTTCACTAAAACCCTTTTCACTGGCTAAATCTAACCAACCAATTACTTTTCCTTTTTGTCGGCAACCAACCAGATCATTGGACTGTAGTTTCGATAATAATTTAAAAAAGGGTAAAATATACGTTTAAATAGTTGGCACAACATCACTCTTTGCGTATGTAAAAATTTGAGAGGACCCAATCTTTTTCTTGACAACCTAACTTATCCTCTTATACAGTTCATAATGTAATAATTGTATATTAATATTCTTAAAAGTTAAAACTAAAGGTTATCCACACCAAAAAAGAAGAAGAATTGTGTCTTTTGGGATTAGGAAAAGTCTTAAGGCTGCTACTAATGAATAGATTAATAATGATTATTCCTAACAAATCAAATCTTCCACCATTTGTTATCACTGAAATTTCCTCTAAACTCTCCCTTTAATAAAACAAATTCACAAGAGAAGAACAAATTAAAAACAAGTATTAAAAGAAACAATGTTACTTGATTGATCATTCATCTTCATCATCATCACCATCACCATCATCTTCCTCTTGCAAACTACTTAGACAGAAACAACTTCGAGTCTGAGCCATCAACTCTTTTTTATTTTTCATCATCATCATAATCTTCCTATGATCATCACCATCACCATCATCATCCTCATAATCATCATTGTGAATGTGATGATCCTCTTCATTAGGTTCTTGGAGTGCAAGTAAAGGCATTGAATTAGGGTTTTGCCACGAGTAAAAATTCGAAGCTGACATAGATCTTCCTCTCCTCCTTAACTTATTAGCAATAACCAATCTCCTCCTCTTGTTAAATGGATTCTCAACTTTCTCCAAATCCTTCGCCTTACTCGCTGCTTCCATTAAATTACCAAACGATTTCGATTTCCCGACATAATGATTCGATAATCCTCTCCTGAAAATTAACAAAAACAAAACAAACATCAGTATTCAGACCAAACAAAACCAAGAACTAACTTGAACTATAACAAAATCCCAAATCATAAATTTTAACTTAAGGGTTTCAAGATTTAACCAAAACCATAACACTCAGATTCGCAGATGAGACTTGCCAAGAAAAGTATAAAGATCAAATTTTCAGATCAAGAACATAGTAAAAGACAATTATAGATACATTCATGAGTCAAACCAAACCAAACCCAAACTTACTTAATAGGAAGAGAGTCTTCAAGAGAAGAACTAAACGAATCAAGTGTTCCTCGTTGGCACGAAACGGCGTCGTCTTCTTCTTCTTCCTCCTCGTTTTCACTGCTTTCTCCGATAGACGACGAACTATCCGAAGATTCCTCCGGCGACTTATTATTATTATTACTCATCCTTAATCCAATCCCGATCTGTGATCCACCACGTCCTGATTCATCAGCCAAGAACAGAGCCGTTTGAACAGCCTTATCCTGCGCCGAAACACCGCGATGATCTCTAACGTACGCCGCCATGCCGATTCCAAACGACGAACCAACCATAACCTCCATATAAACTTTTCCGATTAAGATCTCTTTCTCTAGCCTGTGAATATACCCGAAAGACTCAGATGATCATAAATCGCCGGCGATGTGCGTAGGTGAAGAGCTTTAACCAGCGCAGGTTAATGATATAGGAAGAGAGATATACAAAAGAAGGTGAAATGCAAAACAACACTGAACGAGAAAAATGGAATAAATTCTCATTTACATTTATAACGACAATATCGTATAAAAATACGATTACGTATTGAATACGAATATTTATACGTATTTATGAGTCTGGAAACACATGTTCCTAAATATAGAATAGTCCTAGGCACGCTAACGGCGACTTTGACGGTATAGACACGGTCTTGCTGACGTGGAGAGTTTTCATTGGTTTAAGTTTGGACTTTTGCCGGACGTTTCGGGTTACTGTCTCCGTTTAATCCGATGTATGTCGTTGTACCGAAAGTTCGGTGGTCACTATCACACCATATCTCAACCTTATCCATTTATATTTTGATTTTGTTTCTTTAAATGTTTTAAGATGTTTTAGAAATATGTGGAAAAAGGGAAAAAAATCTTGATTAGTTATATCAATTCAATTGGATGGATAATATTTGGTATGCAAAATTAAGATGCTGATTTTTTTCTGTTAATAAGTCAAAAGATTACAAAAATATTCGTGTATGATTTACTTTATGTTTTTAAATGGAAATTAATATATTTAAAAATATATAATTAGTACTATCTGAATGATTAGTTTAGTACAAGTGGACAAATTAAACCTTATCTCGTTTACTTTTAGTACAATTAAAACCAATATCGTTAATGATACAAAAAAATCTATATTATAATGAAAATTTGCTAATGCTGGATTAGTGCGGAAGCAAGAACTTTGACTCGTTCAAAATGCGAATATTGGTTTATTTTATACTTTAATTAGCAAATTACTTTGCTGAGTCATGAATGTTTAAAATGTAAAATGAATCCAAAATCATCTATTTTACAATATCATATACATGAGATCAAATTATTGTATGATCCAATCCTAAGATTTTAAATGTTGGTTTTTATACAGTTCAAAGCAATTAGGTTTTGTTATAATCATGAGTTGATATAGATCAAATAACATAATATATGGAGGGATATCATTAGACCAATTAGATAAATCTAACCTTATCTCTTTAACTGATAATCTTGTTTATGAAATGTGGCTAACTTAAGTCTATTAATTGTGTCTAAAGGGTATCTTCCTGTTTAGCTTTACCTCTGGCATTTTATTTTAGAAAATTCAATGGTGGACTATGAAACATTTTTTAAGATATTACTTTTTTGTCATCCTGTTATTAAATTAATTATCAAAATCTGTTAAGCTCTTAATGTTAATGTATTTCCTCTTGTTTATAATTACGTTGTTAGACTTTAGATCTTGACGATGATACTGAAAAGAATTGGTAGTTTGACTTGTATAAATCGAATATGTGAACTAGCTGTGTTGTTGTTTGCTAGTGACTTGATGAATGATTGCCGCATTTTTTTTTAATTGAACATGTTAGTTGTGTGTATACTTGTGTCGTGTGTATATTTGTCCGCATTTATATAATCGAGTTGATAGACACAAAATTACTTCCAACACTCGTATAACCTATATAGCCAGTTTAAACTTTTGAGTCTTAAGTATATAAGTTTCAACCCATCAAATAAATAGATGGGTTATATTCTCCCATAAGAAATCTCGAACCCAAATTTATTTGAGTTGGGTTGAGTCAACCAGTTCAATTAATCTAATGGATAACATTTTGCATGTATTTATGGCCCCATAATATAGAAATAGATCTGGAAGCCCAAGCCCAACCTTCTCCCACTTATACTCAGAGCCGACATTTGGTGTCGGCAACGCCAATATATTATTGGAGAAGTTGAAGGAAGACTCATGTTGTGTGGCTTCAGAGAGTGATGCCAAAAATACGAGAACTAGACAGACCCGTGAGTGATATCAATTGTTTTACTCTTCGACACAGACAAATGGGAAACACGCTTACCATCATATATTCATATACCTTTTACTCAAATGAAATGTGAAACCTGATCTCCAAGACTCCATTTTTCAGCAACTTCTGGGGCCAAGTTTTTGTATCAGACGCATCCCAATATGATAAGTTTCACTTCCCAAGTATTTGGTCTTTTCTAGCATATATATTGGATTTATCTAAAGAAAACTATACACTAAAAATGGTTAGCAAAAAATAACACTTTGCTTTAAGTATTAACTTAGGTCCTCTTTTAAAACCTTGCTTAGGTAACCATATTCTCTATTCAGTCGTTAAAATCTTTATTAATACTATAACCCGGCTTTTGTTTTTATTTTTCAGCAAAAAAAAACACAAACACACACACACATTTAATCAGAAATCCAGCAAGGTCCAACAAGAAGAAAAAACACAATCAAAATTCCTTATAAATTAATCAAAACACTAGCTAGACAGTAGACACAATACAAATCAAACTAATGTCGACTTCTAAGACCATAACCTTCACTCTCTTCATAGCAGCACTACTCTCGTCCTGCGACGCAGCCACAAACGCTACATCGCAACCACTATTTCCAGCGATTCTTATCTTTGGCGATTCAACAGTTGACACAGGTAACAACAACTACCACTCACAAACAATCTTCAAAGCCAAACATCTTCCTTACGGAATCGATCTCCCAAACCACAAAGCTAGTGGAAGATTTACAAATGGCAAAATCTTTTCCGACATAATCGCAACAAAACTCAACATCAAACAGTTTGTTCCTCCCTTCTTACAACCAAATCTCTCTGACCAAGAGATTGTAACCGGAGTCTGTTTTGCATCAGCCGGTGCGGGTTACGATGACCATACCAGTCTCTCTACGCAAGCGATTCGTGTCTTGGACCAACAAAAGATGTTCAAGAATTACATTGCTCGTCTTAAAAGTATCGTAGGAGACAAGAAAGCTATGGAAATCATAAAAAATGCTTTGGTGGTTATAAGTGCAGGGCCTAACGATTTTATCTTGAACTATTACGATATTCCTTCAAGGCGTCTTGAGTTTCCTCACATTTCTGGTTACCAAGACTTTGTTCTTCAAAGGCTTGACAATTTCGTGCGGGTAATGTTTTCAAATATTTGCTCGATTTACCTCTACAACAAAACCTTTTTCTGCAATAAAATTTTAAAAAACTACATTTTAATAACTTAGTTAGAATAGTCTATAATGCATTATTCGACACACATTTAGGAATGAAGTTTTTAGGGCTTAGTGGATAGGGTTTAGGGTTCCCACTCGTCTTGTTAATCTTTCTAGTGTGTGTGCAGGAGCTTTACAGTTTAGGTTGCCGGAAAATTATGGTAGGAGGTTTACCGCCGATGGGTTGTTTACCGATTCAAATGACTGCTAAATTCCGAAACGCTCTAAGGTTCTGCTTGGAACAAGAGAACCGAGACTCTGTCTTATACAATCAGAAACTTCAGAATCTATTACCTCAAATCGAAGCATCGCTTACAGGAAGCAAGATCCTTTACTCCAATGTCTATGACCCTATGATGGACATGATGCAAAACCCTAGCAAATACGGTATAGATGATACAATCTCTTTCTTGTTTGGCAAGGTATCCTATGAGATAAATATTGACCAGTGATTATATATGTTCATTGATGTGGAAACTAAAACAGGATTTAAAGAGACGAAGAGAGGATGTTGTGGAACAGGGCATTTGGAGACGAGCTTCATGTGTAATGCTTTTTCTCCAACGTGTAGAAATCACTCGGAGTTTTTGTTCTTTGACTCGATTCATCCATCCGAAGCTACTTATAATTATATGGGCAATTTTCTAGATACTCAGATCCGCGTGTGGCTTAGCTTGAGGCTTAAGTCATAATTATATTGGCAATTTTCTGGATCTCAAGTACTATACTAAATCAGTTCGCTTTCACTTGTTGACAAAACGAAAGAAAATATTAGTTAATTAAGTTAAATTTTTTTTTAAAACCCCTCGTATAGATCAAATAAAATAAGTTATGTATTAGGTTAAAGAGAAAAAAAAAAAAAAAA
>Ga0041059_1001273_pt1 | contig 20154 bp, 16 predicted proteins | sample AraColnosormetaG_FD_56232 | JGI IMG/M metagenome (GOLD analysis project Ga0041059, IMG submission 56232) | Arabidopsis roots microbial communities from North Carolina, USA - Col MF nosort | ecosystem: Host-associated > Plants > Roots > Unclassified | place: USA: North Carolina | collected... | reverse complement strand
ATATATATATATATATATATATATATCAAACGACTCATTCGTTTTTTTTTTTTAGCAATGTCCCAATCAATTGGTAACCTTGTTTGATGCTAATCCAATAATCGAAATTCTTCCAAACATCTCTCTCATCCATTGAACATAAAACAGAAATCCCAAAACTATTCTTTTTCTGTTTTTAAATGATACTTTCTCGGAAGAAGGAGATGGAACTTCCTGCGACAAAGTTACGAATAGGACTAGTGATATTTCCTCTTATTCTACTTACGATAGCTCCAATCCTTTATCTCTTTTTTGGTTATCCTCTCTATTATTCAACATCAACATACAAACATTTATCGAATTCATCATCGTCGTCGGCAATATCTTCTCCATCTAGGTATAACCATTCATCATCATCATCAGATAGTTATAAGACAGAAGATTCAGAACCATCGTCGTATGATAATGATTACGACGACACATATCATGATCCCAAGTCATCATCTTTGCATAACAATGATCGTCTATCCATCTCATCATCGAATGGTCATCATCAAGTAACTCCTAAGAAAGAGCACCGCCGGAAAAAGAGAAAACGTAAATGCGATATATTCTCCGGCGAGTGGATCCCAAACCCTAAAGCCCCGTACTACACAAACACGACATGCAGGGCGATACACGAACACCAAAACTGCATCAAGTATGGAAGACCTGATTTAGGTTTCATGAAATGGAGATGGAAACCTAAAGAATGTGATCTCCCTCTGTTTGATCCTTACGAGTTTCTGGAAATAGTTAGAGGAACAAGAATGGCGTTCGTTGGTGACTCCGTTAGCAGAAACCACGTTCAGTCTTTGATCTGCCTACTCTCTCGGGTACCAATTCTCTCAATGCTTATCCAACTTTTTTATTTATTTTATGACAATACTTACTCGTTTAATACATTACTTGATGCAAAAGTAACCTTGGTTTAGATATTAATTTCAGGTGGAACATCCTGAGGGTGACTCACAACAGGAGTTTAATTTCCAACGATGGAAATACAAAACGTACAACTTCACGATCGCCACATTTTGGACAACACATTTGGTTCGCGCTGAAGAAACGGAAACCGGTCCGACAGGTCCTAATTCATTCTACAATCTCTACCTCGACGAACCTGACCCTACTTGGGCTTCCCAAATCGGTGAGTTCGATTACATAATCATCTCATCTGGACAATGGTTTTTCCGACCACTCTTCCTTTTCGACAAACAAAAAAGGATAGGATGTTTGTATTGCTACATTCCCGGAGTCAGAAATGTCGGGGCACATTTCGCGTATAGAAGAGCATTGAGAACAACATTCAAGACAATTCTTGGATTAGAGAATTTTAAAGGAGAAGTGTTTCTGAGGACATTTGCTCCTTCACATTTCGAAGGTGGAGAATGGGACAAAGGTGGAAATTGCTTGAAAACGCGACCATATAGGTATACATTGTTCATCCGACATTTTCTAAAATATTAGTTTCTTCTAGAATACTTTAATATTATGAGTTTTGTGTTTTTTTTGTTGTTGTTTGAGTTTTCATTCGTCACATCCTAATAGAAACGTCTATATATTCCTTTGGGTTTCTTTTGTGTTTATATAGGAGCAATGAGACAGAGTTAGATGGTATGAATCTAGAGACACACAGCATTCAACTCGATGAATTTCGCATTGCAAACAGAGACAAAAACAGAAATGACGGATTAAATTTGAGATTACTAGATGTCACACAGATGATGTTGTTAAGACCAGATGGACATCCGAGCAGATTCGGACATAAACGAGAAGATAAAGTTATCTTGTATAATGATTGTGTACATTGGTGTTTGCCAGGTCCAATTGATTCATGGAACGATTTTTTACTAGACATGTTGAAAAATAGAGATTTAAAGAGATTAAAATACTAGTACGTAGAATCTAAATTTTCTCAGTTAAACCCTTTTTGTTCATTTGTAATTATATACGAGTATGTTTGGTTACGATGTGGTATTTAGAAAGATCTCTTCCCTTTTTGGCACGGTTTTCATAATCAGATATAAGCTTTTAAGTAATTTCAGATCTTAATTAACACATTGAATATTTAATGATATGGATCTAATATAAGTTTATGGTACAAATGAAGTAAAATAGTCAACGTTTTCCAAGTAACATGTCAACCGTACATACATTAATGTATTTTACATCAAAAAGTCCATGCAATGATTTTAGAATTCAAATAAATAAAGTCTATTTGAATTAGGAAAATTATATATATTTGACACAAAATTAAAATTTATTAGTTTAATAAAAAGAATAATGGTCATAACGTATATATACAAATTATACAACTTTACAAACAAGAAAACAAACGAAAATAGTCAACCCACCATGCAAACGCTACCGTTTCTAAATTGGTTTTAATTATAAATCATCGGCGATCTACGCTACCGGTAACAAGATATCCAATTCCGTGGCGTCTCGCCGGAAAAACCATAAACAAAAGGCTACACATAACCCCAACACCCACCGGAACAATGTCCAAGACATGTTTCGTCTCTGCCTCCGGCGACGGATAAAAGCAATCAGTTATATACTTGTCTCTCAACGCAACCGCTCCAAACACTAAAACCGACAACGTAGCGTGGATCCAATCAACGAACCGCATCCGATATTTGGCTAAATCGGGTAAACCTAACCCGGACGGGTCAGGATAGTCAACGACCCACATGCCTTTGAACGTTACGAAACCGAAGTAGATAGTTCCATCGTCGGCTTTAACGCTATCGGTAAAGGAGCTGACGAAGCAAGACGCGGCTAAGAGGAAAAGGAGAACGGCGGTTAGGAAACGCGTTGCGTGGTCGCAAACGCCGTTTGAAGTGAAAACCGGCGTTAGGAGTTGAAACGCGAGGAGTGTTCCCGTTGGGAGTAGGTTTGAGAGATTGGCTGCTGACGTCAGGGTGTTTGACATGGCTCGCTGAGACATTGACATCTGTCTCTTGAGCACCCGGGATTCTGACGGTGTCTGATCGGATAACTCGTCGAGCTCCGGAGCCGGAGTGTTTGCGTTTCTTAGCCGAAGGGCAGACATCTTTTTAGTTTTGATTCTTTTCAGGTTTCGATCGTTGGATTGATATTGGTGAAGATAATGATGATGATGTTTTTTTATAGATGCTACGATATAGAAACAGCTAATGATAACTTAGTTTACGCATAGTGGACTGTCTGTATTTAAGTAATCTCTCTGTTCAGTTAACTTGTACGATAAACAACATTATACACGACAAATAATACAAGACTTTTTAAAGCTTTTAACAAGATAGAACATAATGCTGAAAACAGTGATTGAGCTAGATATAACTGTGTCATATTCTGCTTGTTCTTCGCACGCTAGTCCTTCTCTGTTCTCACGATTTAGGGTTTCTTTCCCAATGCTCTGTTTTGTTCATTTTCTTTCTTTGGATAAATTGCATACAAACCCTCAAAGTTTCCAGTCTTTTGCAAAGTTGTAGTTATTTTTATATTAAATATCATAAACAACTGATTGCCAAAACGTCGTCGCTCTTGCAAAAGTCCACAGATACTAGTAGTAAGTAAAGTATAGGAAAAGTGGACCAAAGAAACAAAACCCATACAAAAAAAGTCGAATCCAAATCTCTCTCTCCGGCGATCTCATCCATGGCGGAAGGCGGCGAAGATTCCCAGCGGTTGAAGAAAATTGCGGCGGCTGCCTTCGACTACGAAAACGACGCTCGATGGGCCGATTACTGGTCCAATATCCTCATCCCTCCTCACATGGCTTCTCGTCCCGAGGTCGTCGACCATTTCAAGCGCAAATTCTACCAACGCTACATCGTACTTACTACTATCTTCCCTACTCTTGAATTTGCTTATCCATTTTCTTCATTACTTTGAGTTTCGAGTTTGACTTTGTGTTGTGTGCGCTACTGATTTGGGGATTTAGTGTGGACTTTGAATCTTAGGTTTTACAAGTGTGGTTGTTGATGTTCTTTCTGCTAAATTGCTTAGTCCTTGGGTCCGAATCTCCTCGTGATTAGGTTATTAAGCGGAGGGTAGGGCTTTTCATTGAATATTCGTTAGGTCCTGTTTATAATATGTGAAGCCTTCGTGTTGTTCATCTTTGCTCTTCCCTATGAAGATGTAATCTGGATTTGTTTCTAAATCTAGGGTGCTTGCCATGTCCTTCTTTTTTGCAGGATCCTGATCTTGTTGTGGAGCCTATGTCGACTTCATCTTCGTCTTCACAATCTGCCAGGCCAACTGCTACATCTGCATCTTCAACTGCATCTTCTAATGCAAATGAACAAGTTCGTTCACGGAACTCAGGTCAACTTTCTTTGTCTGATATATTCTTGAACTCAAATGAGCTTTTCTTATTACTACCAAAAACTTACCTAATTGTGTGCCTCAGGATCGGTTCCTCGAACCTCTGGGCCATCTGCTACGACTGGTGCAACCCCAAGTTCAATGCGCTGGGATGAGCAGACGATTCAGTTTTCAGTCAATGCTTGGGTAAGATAAAGTTTTTCAGTTGCAGTTTCTTCCTCTTATTGCACAAGTTTAATAAAAAGATCTAGCTCTTGTTAGCCCTGTGAGTTGGGATTGTTGTTGCAATCTGCTGTTCACTCCTTAACTTCACGGACAGTAATGAGATGGTGCATAGTGTATTGTCTGTCTTTATGTTCTCCTGTCTTGCTGAATCTTTGTTGTGTACTTAGACATGAACTAGATGTGACAAATGCTTTTTTGTCTGGAATGCTTCACGTAACTTATCTCCCGTTTCATGTCTCTAAATCCATTACATTTTTGCAGGTTTTTGTTATAGCTGTGCTGGCAGTGCTACCTCTAATACCAAAGAACCTCTCAAATAGGGCTTATCGTCTATCTTTCATGGGAACTGCATGCTCATCTCTATATTCCTTATACTCCTTATACGGGGTACGCCATGTGAATTTCATGTTTTCTTTCTCTCTAGTGATCATGCAATGCGAAATTTTTGTTACTTATGAATTGTAATTTTATAATCTGCAGAGGCCAAGGGCATGGAATATGCAAGGGCTGCAAGTTTATTTTCAATCAATTGTGGCAGCAAAGGATTTCATCTACTTCATCTACTGCCTTACATTCGTCACTTCACATCTCTGTCTCAAGTGTAAGAATTTATTGAAAACTCTTTTGTGAATGTCTTCAAATCACGTACATTCTTATGACTAGTCTCATTATCAATCTGTTGCAGTTGCTTTGATTCCCATCTTGTGCCGGGCACTTGAACAAGTAGCCAAGTTCTTGAGGCGTAACTTTGGTCGGTCCACTATATACAGGTAGGTGCATCGAGCTGATTAGCAGGTTTGAATGTAGTAGTAGGTTCCATGTGTGGATTCTTACTGATGCTTATGTTGTACATGTGTCTTGTTCTGTAATGGTTATCAGAAAGTACTTGGAAGACCCTTGTGTGTGGGTGGAGTCAAACACTACTACCCTCAACATCTTGTCATCGCAGGCTGAGATAGCCATTGGCTTCCTTCTGATTATCTCTCTGCTCTCGTAAGCTCTTTGAACCTGTTAGAAGCGATAATAGTTTATTTTCGCACTTAAGTTTATATTCTCACTAAGTTCCCAGCTTTGCATTAGCTGGTTTCACTTATCTGAACAAAATTGTCATTTTACTTACTGCAGATGGCAACGTAACATTATACAGACGTTCATGTACTGGCAGGTACGTATCATCTTTTGGTTGTAGTCATCAGTTCTTTGTGATGGCTCAACATTCCCAAGTAGAACCCCTGTTTTCTTTGTTTAATTTGATCCAAGTGAACATATAGGAAGAATCATTTCCGTAATAACACCTTTTTTGTTGCTTTGATGATCTTCTGTCACTGAAAGTGTTACATGGGCTAAGACCATCAGGATAGTAATGAGAACTGTGTTTTGTTTTTTTTTGGTTAAAAATCTTGTGTTCTTGTTATAAAATCTGTCAAGTTCAAAAACCTTTTCCTCATATTCTTCCTAAAACAAAGATCTACTAGGTTGTTTGCAGGATTGTTGGTTGGATCTTGAGAGTTGTTCTCATGAACTGAGTTTTGTTATTTTGGTGGCAGCTATTGAAGCTGATGTATCAAGCACCGGTAACAGCTGGTTACCACCAGAGCACGTGGAGCAGAATAGGGAGGACGGTGACTCCGATTATCCAACGTTACGCTCCTTTCTTGAATACTCCGGTCAGTGCCGTTCAGAGATGGTGGTTCAGGTGATAAAAAGAAACAAAATGCAGAGGTGACTTTTGAAACCCTTTTGAAAAACCAGAAGATTGATTAAATAGCTTTCAACAATCCATGTTAATTTCATATTCAGCGTAAAGTAGATTCTTCTTCTCTTTTAACGTTTTCCTTTGGCTATCGCTGAAATAAAAATCTCTTATTACTTTTGGTTTCTAGTTTAGTTATATGTGACTAATTGCCTTTCCAGTTTCCACCTTGCCATTTTCATTGGTGAGATACTTCAAAAGTTTCTAAAAAAATAATAATAATAATATTTTATTATGATTTAGTTTCTGTCCAATTATAAACACATACATATACATATAGTCTCTCAATCATTACTCTAAAATTTCTCTGCATAAAAACAATTCTCAATCTCTCTCTTATCTCTCTCATACTTTATTATTATTTTATATTTTTTAGTCAATAAAAAATTATGTGAGAAATTACCGATGAAAATGTTCTAAATTTTATAATATCTGATTCCATGAGTGATTGTAGAACTTTTGCTCAAAAATAAAAATCATCTAAAATATCATCTGGCCCTAGAAAATCGGTTTCATTGTGTAAAATTATTATATATTGAAAGGGTGATTATTTAAAGAAATTATAGTTGATTGGTTGTGAGTCGTTTACACATGTGGATGAGTGTTTTTGTTCGAAAAAAGGAAATCTAAAATAATGTACATTGGGGGGGGGAGAGGAGTATTATTTAGATAAACCAAATTTGGGAATAAGGTATCTTAATCATTGATTCATATTCCCTTCATTGGTGCGCGTGCCACCGCTTAAATCACCGAACACGTTCCCAAAGTCTAGTACCAGCAAGCAATACCACGTGGCGTCTATGCACAACTATACGAAATACGAGTGTCGAGACATCAAACCACCAATAGCGTATTGTGTTCGAACGCAATTCTAATCACAATTTAATATATGGAGCGGGACCCTTTAAACTGCTGTTTAATACACAAAATAAGAAAAAGAACTCTTCAAAGTACGTAATCACTACTAGATTAAAGAAACCAAATCAGAATACTGTAACTTATTCACATTAATAATACTCATTAGGAAGGAAAAAAATTGGTAGAGAAGAGGACCGGAATACGACGTCGTTTTGACATTCCTCTGTGAAAAAGAGAGAGAGCCGCACATGAGTGAAAGCTTTTCAAATATTTGAAAATTGAAACAAAAAAAACAAGAACCGATCAATTATAAAAGCACAAGACACGAATAGGAGGAGGAGGATACAAAATTCGAGATCCAATCTTTCTCCGACTACTTTCACGGCGGAGATGCAGTTGTCTCCGGAACGATGCCGTCCGATGTCTGAAAACAGAGAGGCTTGGTCAGCGAATTCCGAGGAAATGGAGCTGCTTCACGGCTCCAACAGATTATCTTCACCGGAACATGTTCGTAGAAGAGTCTCCGGGAATTCTTCTGAGGACGGTTCGCCTCGAATTTGCCGGCAGCAGTCGTTCGGTCGCGACATAGGCCATGCAGCTGCCGAGACGTATCTCATTACTCGACTTAGCTTCAACCTTCTTGGATATCTCGGGTAAATTTCATTCCTCTCATGGCATCGTTTATTTGTTTTTAGCCGAGACGTATCTCATGTCCTGTTTCTAGAGCTCACAATTAGTCTTCTCGATGAATTATTCTTACCACAGTTTTATGATAACTAAATGAGTTTTCCGGTAATTAATAATCTTAGGACATGTGATGATGTTTCAATTTTTTTGTCGGAATCTCTGTAAGGAAAGTTTTGTTTTATTGTTGTAAGTTTTTGTTCAGGGTAGGTTACCGGTGGATCACAAGATTACTTGCTCTTGCTTGTTATGCAATGCTCCTTATGCCTGGTTTCCTTCAAGGTTACCCCATCTTCTTTGCTCTGTCTTATTAACAAGCTGTTTTTTGTACACTAACAAAGCTTTTGCTATTTCCTTGTGCAGTTGCATATCTTTATTTTTTCTCATCTCAAGTCAGGAGGAGTATAGTTTATGGAGGTCATCCAAGGAATAGGTATCTCAGTCTCTGCAATCTTGCCTTCTTCAATGATTGGTATTTAGTACATTTTATTCGATTATTCTGGCAGGCTGGATTTGTACATACCGCCAACGAGTGATGGCCTGAAGCCGGTTGTAGTTTTCGTTACTGGTGGAGCTTGGATTATCGGGTAAGCAATTCGTGGGCCTCGTATCGTGTTTAACTTTGATAATAATACACTAGCGTCCTTTGTGGATACATCTTCTTTCACAAGATAAAAGTCGCACACTCAATAGTTTCATACTTGCCTATCCTTTTAGTTACAAAGCTTGGGGTTCTCTCTTGGGACTACAGCTAGCAGAAAGGGACATAATTGTGGCATGTCTAGATTACAGGTAAGCAAAGTAGTCAATTTCTTACCAGTGTTACTTGTCCTGGATTCTATCAAATCTATATCAGCTTGGAGCTATTTGGGAATTTATCTTTGTTAATCATATGCCTGTATCCAATGCATTGACCAAGCAATCCCCTGTCTTTGGTTCAGAAACTTTCCTCAGGGGACAATTAGTGATATGGTAAGTGATGCAGCTCAAGGAATCTCATTTGTCTGCAATAACATCTCTGCATTTGGAGGTGATCCTAACAGGTTGGAGCTCATCAACTTGGTTTTTGTTTCTATCTTCCATGGGATCTTGTGATTGAACCAGTGTCTTCTTGCGTGTGTAGAATCTATCTGATGGGGCAATCGGCTGGTGCACATATCTCTTCTTGTGCTCTCTTTGAACAAGCTATTAAAGAATCAAGAGGGGAGAGCATCTCATGGAGTGTATCTCAGATTAAAGCTTACTTTGGTTTATCTGGAGGGTAATTTACTAAACTTGGTGACACTATGAAGCTTAAAACGTTTTTCAAAGGGTTTCTTATCCAGTAATTCAGAATCTACTCACCATTTGTAAACTTGAACAGGTACAATCTCTTTAATCTGGTTGAACACTTCCACAACCGAGGCTTGTATCGTTCAATTTTCCTAAGGTAAACCATCTGATCAATCTAACTTGGCATCTTCCAAATAACCCAAAACCTTGGATAGAATCAATTGTATCTAAAAAAGCAACAACTTTCATCAGATTGAGAGAATACGCAAAAAATAAATAATAAGAGGAGCTAGCAACATGTATACTATTTCATTTTTTTTTCAGTTTCTAAGCCAATCAGAAGGCTGTATTTCATACCCACTCGCACTTTGTGCGCGTTGAGCGAGTGAGAGCACTTCTGTGGGTGTACCCCTTTCCAAATCATGACTTTTTGAATCGACGCATTCCTCTCTGAAAAACACATCGCGTGACTTTTTTGTTTTTTCTTCTTCTCAAACCAATGTAAACCGAACCAAAATCATTTTTAATTTCAATACCATAAACCGAACCTAAATCAATTGTAATTTCAATACCATGTAAACCGTGACTTATGACTCTCCTTTTTCACTAATTTGCAGCATAATGGAAGGAGAAGAGTCCTTTAAACAATTCTCCCCTGAAGTAAGATTGAAAGACCTGAATGTAAGAAAAGCTGCAGCCCTCTTACCTCATATTATACTCTTTCATGGATCCGCAGATTATTCAATTCCACCTGAAGCAAGGTTAGCTCACCCTTACTACATATATGAAATCAAGCATTCGACAGTTTGTTATTTGGTTTAGTCCTCTTCCTAAAACAGAAAAGTGTTCTTTCTTTTGCAGCAAAACTTTTACAGATGCTCTTCAAGCTGCTGAAGTGAAAGCTGAGCTAGTTATGTACAAGGGTAAAACTCATACCGACCTATTTCTTCAGGTAAGCAAACAACCATTAAAGATCATTTTCTACATACATAGCTCAATGTTGTCTAAACACATTACAAACTGCATTGCAAGGATCCTCTGAGAGGCGGTAAAGATGAGCTATTTGATCATATAGTCTCTATGATACACGCCGATGACAGTGACGCATTGAGAAACGATGCTGTTGCGCCACCGAGGAAACGGCTTGTTCCAGAGTTCTTGCTGAAACTGGCTGGCAGGGTCAGCCCTTTTTGAACAGGAAAACTAAAGCTTCGATACGGTTCTTGTAGCTTCTTGATTGTCAATTTATTTGTTATTGTTGTTTGTTGTTTGTTGTTTGCTGTTCTGTGTTTTCATCTTCTTCATCAATTTGTATATATTTCGATTTGTAGCAACTCTCACATGTTGATATGCATAGAGCTTAAGCAAGCCACATGAGTTGCCCCACAAAATGAATGAATTTCATCGATCACTGATCCAAAAGCGTAAAACTGAAGATATATTGGTAGTTGCAGTGACATAATAATAGAGAAACTCCAAAAAACTAGTGGTTCCAACAAAGTCATAAACACAAAACCATGATCTACATTGTGCACAAAGCGAGTAATAGATACAGATGCTTTCTAGGAAGCTTTTGTCATTCAATTTTTTCTAACAAGATTACTACCATACCTGAAGAAATCACACTAAGCCGGTAGCAACTTAACAATGAGATCAAAGTATTCCCAGGTATAAGTTAGAACATATCATGAAGCTAGCAAAATGGGATCAAATCAACTTAGTACTTAGTCGCCCTTTTCCTTTTGCTCTGCAATATGCTTGTGAACTCTCATACTCTTACTTCTCATGGGCTCAATCATCTTCTCTGTTTCTTCAATTGTCTGTTTTGGCAGTTGAACCTCTATGGCATCAAACCATTCTCTTAGTTTCATTTTTTCTAAATATACTTCTACCCTCTCTACTTTCTTATTGTTCCATCCCTGCCCAACCTTTTCCTCATCTAATGTCGCAAATCCAGCCTCCTCGACCTTGCAGTCACTTTCCTCGTCGTGACACTCTTCTTCAATTTCTTGTAAGTTTTCTGTCTCTCCATCTTCTCTAACAGTACAGTTCAGGTCATCTTCTCCTACGGTGCTTTTCTTCCTTAACTCAATCTCCACCTGCTCTACCCTCTTAGCCCCACCACCAACCCTCTCATATTCTTTATCACTTCTTTCACTGCAACCTTCTTGAGCTTCTTTTTCATTTTCATTTTCTCTTTCTCTTTCAATATCTTGTGAGTTCTCTGTTTCTCCATCTTCTTTATCAGTGCATTTCAGGCCTTCTACTGTGCTTTTCTTCCTTAACTCAATCTCCACCTGCTCTACCCTCTTAGATCCATCGCATTCCTTCTCATCTTCTTGATCACATATGTCATCACTTCTTCCACTGCAACCTTCCTGAGCTTCATTTTCCTTATCTTCTTCAACATGACAGTTCTTCAAAACCTCTTCTCCGGCATCATCATTTCTAGTCTCCTTGGATGGCTCCTCATCCATTTTCTTCCTCTTTGCACGGCTTTTCCGGGCTTGGTTCAGGACCATCTCCAACTCCAGAAAAGACTCTCCACCAATTTCAGTCGTCTTGCTTCTGGTAGACCTTGTAGTTCTCTTCTCATCTTTAACCTCCAATCCAAAACATTCATTTTCTATCTGCTTGCTCCTTGTCACTCTCTTCCTGCTTTTCACCTCTGAGATTTCCACTGCCTTGGGAGTATCCTCAACTTCCAATTTGATTGATTTCTGGACAATCTCACTGTTCTTACCTCTCCGAGCCCTAGAGTTGCCTTTTTTCTCCTCCACAACTTCTTCTTCCTCCGTAATTGCACTACTTGCGTTCTTCCGGGGCCTCCCAACCCTTTTTTTCTCCTCCACAACTTCTTCTTCCTTCGCAATTGCACTGCCTGCGTTCTTCCGAGGCCTCCCAACCCTAGCTTTGACCACCTTCTCAATTTCCACATCCAATTCCTCTTCTTTATCGGCGATATCGTCCAGATTCTTTTTCCTCGAAGCCCTAGTACTCTTGGGCAGTTCATTTTCCTCTTGCTTCGACGATCCACGCGTGCGCTTTGGTTTCTCCTGAACCGACTCAATAGGATCCGGATCCGGATCCGAAGCAGCAAGCCGCTTGTTGTTCCTCCTTGGCCTGGGCGGAAGCTTATGCTCCTGCGGCGCCTGAACAACATCACTCCCAAAGTTCACCAAAATGGAAGTGTACTCACCAAGCTTAATTTCGTCTCCATGGCTAAGATTGACGGGCGTATCTGAGTCGATAGTGTCAGAGTTCAATATGGTGCCGTTGGAAGAACCAAGATCGTGGATTATCCAGTTCTCGGAATCGGAAACGATCCGGAGGTGCTTGGTGGAGATTCCGGCGTCTTTGATGGCGATTTCATTACCACGGACGATTCGACCAATTCGGATAGTGGATCCGGGTTTAAACCCTAGAGAATCGCCAGCTCTTGGACCCTGGGTGAAGTCGAGCTTCAGCAATGGCGGAACCATCGTGCGTCTCGGGGAAGCTTTGCTTTGATTCAAAATAATGGAATTTTGAAATTTCGGATTTATGTCAAACTCAAAATCGAACGGAACAGTCCTGAAACAAAGAAACCCTTTCAAGCCCAATGGGCTTTTGCATTGTACAAACTATGAATATACAGTCCAGTCCATAAGTTACCAAAATATCTTCTTGTTACTACAGAGTACAGCCCATCCAAGTTTTTTTTTTGTTGTTGTTGTTGTTGTTGTAAAATGATGATTTATGCATGATTGACTATCAAATTGAAACAAGAAATGAGTTATAGTTGATTTAGATATATTATATATATAATATTTGTTGATATAAGTAAAAAACCAAAACAAAGGGAGTAAATATTCATTTCATGATCTAATAATTTCCCAAAAAATTAAATTACAATTTTGGCAATATTGTTTCAGTGAACAACTGAAAAACTCAACTTATCAACATTACTCCACAATTCACAAAAAAAAAAAGATTTATTTCTTGGTAACTGGAAGTGATGTTGATATAAGCTAATATATAACATTATAACTTGTGGCTCATGAGCATCCTAATCTCTTCACTAAAGGCTTATTTGTCACATTCTCATTGGTCACTCTAGATTCACCACTTTGCCATGTCAGCTTTTTCTTCTCATCCACCTGCAAAACAACATTTAAAACCAAAATGAGTTTCACTTTTATGTATTACTTTGTATAATCTTTGGTCACTACCTGATTACTTACCATGTATGTTCCAATAAGAAAAGTTTCCATCTTTGCTTAAAAGCAAAAAACTAAAATACCAAAAGATTCAAAAAAAAACCAAAACAGTAAAAGTAAATAGCAATCTCTGAGAATCTTATCCACGTCAGCTCACGGGTCCTACAGAGAAAGCTACAATAGGAAGAGATGTTTTCACTTACAGAAGATTTACTTGGTCTAGATTTGTTCTCCTTTGTGAAGGTTATGAGAAAAAAACTTTTTTGATGATTCATGACCTTGTTCAAAACTCAGACAGCCACAAGATGATCCAACTACTTTTAACAACCACTAACTCTGCGCCACGTGTATATCTCCAAAGATTCTATCTTTCCCCTCTCACCACCTAGATATAGTCTCATTAGCCTTCCCTCCTTTCTAATTACAATCTCTCCTTTTGCCAACAATCATTGCTTAAAAAACACATACCTTCTTCTTTAGTTATAAAAATGTTGAAAGAAGAGAGTAATGAGAGTGGTACTTGGGCACGAGCATGTGACACTTGTCGTTCAGCCGCCTGCACTGTCTACTGTGAAGCCGACTCTGCCTACTTGTGCACCACCTGTGATGCTCGAGTTCACGCAGCCAACCGTGTTGCTTCTCGCCATGAACGTGTTCGTGTCTGTCAGTCATGTGAGTCTGCCCCAGCTGCGTTTTTGTGTAAAGCAGACGCTGCGTCTCTTTGTACAGCTTGTGATGCAGAGATTCATTCCGCAAACCCACTAGCTAGACGTCATCAGCGAGTTCCGATTCTTCCATTATCTGCAAACTCTTGCAGCTCCATGGCCCCAAGTGAGACTGATGCTGATAACGATGAGGATGATCGAGAGGTTGCTTCGTGGTTACTCCCTAATCCAGGGAAAAACATCGGTAATCAGAATAATGGGTTCTTGTTTGGTGTTGAGTACCTTGATCTTGTGGATTACAGCTCCAGCATGGACAACCAATTCGAAGATAATCAGTACACTCACTACCAGAGGAGCTTTGGAGGAGATGGAGTTGTGCCGCTTCAAGTTGAAGAATCAACAAGTCACCTGCAACAAAGCCAACAAAACTTTCAGTTGGGTATCAACTATGGATTCTCCTCAGGAGCTCACTACAACAACAACTCCTTAAAGGACCTAAACCATAGCGTAAGCTTTTTATACACTTGCCAGCTCTTTAGTTCACAATAATCAGTATGCATGCTGTGTCATCACAAGTATGCTTCGCTATACATTGATTCTTTGCTCCTATAACCTCGGAAGATTGAAACTGTCTTTGTCTCTGTCATTAGGCATCCGTTTCATCAATGGACATCAGTGTTGTGCCAGAGTCAACTGCAAGTGACATAACAGTCCAACACCCAAGAACTACTAAAGAGACGATAGACCAACTATCTGGTCCTCCTACTCAGGTGGTGCAACAGCTTACTCCAATGGAGAGGGAGGCTAGGGTCCTGAGATACAGAGAGAAGAAGAAGACAAGGAAATTTGACAAGACAATAAGATATGCTTCAAGAAAGGCATATGCAGAGATAAGACCACGGATCAAGGGCAGATTCGCAAAGAGGATAGAAACTGAAGCTGAGGCTGAAGAAATCTTCTCAACATCGCTAATGTCTGAGACTGGATATGGAATTGTCCCTTCCTTCTAAACTCCTATGGCGAAGATAGACTAGATTGCATGCTGTAAATTACTTCTAGTTTGGATTTCTACAAGTTATTACTGCATATGGGTCCTTAGTTTTGTGACTTTTGTCAAACTAGTACGAGTTTAATCAGATATGTTCCTATAGCTGCAGTTGTTTAAGCAACATCTCGCTACATAATTGAATTGGTGAAATCTTATCATATGGAACAGTGCCTATCATATCTAATTGAATTGGTGCCACATGAAAGAGATATGCATCACTATGAGTAGCTGTAAGTAGAAAACTAAAAGCGGATTTCAAGTTGTCACTTCACAAGAAAGACAACGCCTAGTAGGTTCAAAGTAAATACCTTTCGATTATTTTCTGGCTGTAGAATCTTCTGTTTCTTGATACTTTCCAGATCACAAGAACACGTAAATCGCAGGTCAATTCCACATATGCCAACTCATTCCCTGAGGAAGGATTATTCAGAATAACATGATTTGTAATTTAAACAATTAAACTGATAACATAGAACAACTTTGTCCACACAAACTTAAGAAACTCCAAAAACCAACATGCAAATCAGCATTAATTGTCATTTTCGGTTAACGGGAATCATAAGTTAACGTATTCAGCCAAGTGGGAGTAAGATAGTGAAGATACTGAGAACCCTAATATACACCAGCAACTAGCATAGGATGTTGATGCCTATGCCAAATTCAAGTAAAGAAGGATAATTCTTTCTCTTTACCTTTTGGAATAAAGGACTATACTTTCTCACTTTTTATGGTATGTGCTGACAGTAAAGGATGATAGAGCAACGAAAAAGAAAGCACGACATTTAACCAAGCCTTACTGTTTCCCATCTGGAAATGTTCACAGAGCTCAACATTATTATACATCACAACCTATTTTTTTTTTCTTCTCAATTATACATCACAACCTATATGTGTAGCAAAAGTACTGTATTTATTTCCTAAGTTATGAGAGATCTGAAAACAGTGATTACTTAACCAAAATAAAGAGCTTACATCACAACCTAAATTTGTAACTTGAAATGAAATGTAGCAATAGTGGGACAAATTACGAAATTCTGCATCGTATACAATTTTCCTATAACATCATAAGATTTATATAAAAGTGAGTGATAGTCTAAGTGGAATCATAGAAACCGTCAGACATATAAGAAGTAATAAAAACTAATATAAGACCTAGTTGAGAGTTAATACAGTATATACTATATAGTAATGGGATCGAGACCTCACGTGAAATGTATCAAAGTGACGACCCTTTCCAAAAAGGTTACTGCACTTTTCCTGATCAACTTAAAAAGAGTCCCAGCCATAAAGTTGAGAAGGGATGGTAAAAGCGTCTTCCAGACTTTTTAAAAAGCAAAAACTCTTTTCATCAGTTGCATAGAGCTCAAGCAAGCCACACTCCACTAGAGCGCCATAGATTCCTCTTACTATGGACCACAAAACAGGCGGATTTTCATCGAGCCACTGATCCAAAAGTGTCTAACTGAAGCTACTTCTTAGATTATCAGATTAACGTGTTTAGAGATCAGGGTTGCAAATCAAAGATATTGGCAGTTGCATTCACATAATAATGGCAGATGACCAAAGAAGAAAATTGAGAGACTAAAATCATGATGTAGCACAAAGTGAGTTATAGAGAGATAATTAAGAAACATATGCCTTAAAAATCTCATTCAAGGAAGCTTTTGTCAATCATATTTTTGGATCCCTTTACAATTCCTATTATGCCGGTAGAAAACATAAAGTTGTACATATTACCTTATCAATGAGTCAGCCAAGTCACTCCAAGTGTATGCAAACTCTCAGTCACTCAGTTTTGTCACCTTTGTCTGATGGCACAAGAGCATTCCGTTTTCTTTTCTCACATTTATGGTAAGACAAGGAGGTCTATGGAATTGAAGGAAAAGAAAGTGGCACGGCCCTGAGCGATATGACAGAACATCAATGGTGAAACTATGCACTTTTGCAGGACTTTAATTTCTTCTTTACTTGGTGGAGAGTCTCTGTACAAAAGATAGAGTACATTGACTAAGACTTGTTATGAGAAAATTTGCTTTTGTCGTTTGAAGTAACGAAAACAGCTTACCCCGAGAAGCAAGTGACAAAGCTCGGTTCACCAGGAGAAGACTTCTTGAACTGGCTGTTTGGCAAATACACATCAAACACCGGTCTTGCATCACAGATATGCATATCACTCAGGAGTTTGGTAACAGAGTCTCTGTCTTGGAAAAATTCTGCAGCACAAAGTGACTCATCTTCATCACTTGGTGTAGTATTCACAGCATATTTTGTAGTCCAAGGAACTCCATGTCTGCCTAGAATGTAACCAAGACCCTTTAAGTATCTATAAACCTCGTAGTTTTCCCAACAGCAGCCATATTTTCCCTCCGCTATTTCCCCATACAAGTCCTTCAATGAAATCACTACGTCATCCTCATCACCCAAGAGCTGCAACTCTCCAATTTCACTCAAATACCTGCATCAGAAAGAAGACAATTCGAAAAAGGAAGAAACTTCATCAGGTGATTTGAGTAAACACTGCAATCTTTAAAAACAAACTTGTAATGTTTCGTTTGCCACATACAGAGCCTCTTCTATGAAGCAATATGTTTTTCCGGTACGGATAATTCCAGTTGTCGTCCAAAGTTTACCCCTTTTGACCTCAACTTCGGCCATTCCTAAATCCTAATTCAGCATTCCAACGAGCCTTGGAGGATCCTACTCTATAATTTGCAAGCACAAAAAGAAAGAAATTGATTGTAAGAACTAAGAACAATTAGCTTAACACGGACAATCATATCCTGAATCAAGTCTCTCCACCTGAATTGTAATTTGGGAGCTGGACCACCAAATTGATATTCTTCGTCATCATAGCATAGTAAACCAGCTTCGTTTTCACTCAGCGGAGAACCTTCCCAGTCTTTCTCCTCCATAGCTGCTGAGATCAGTTTCAGTCGTTCAAGAGGAAACGAAGTCGCTGAGGCAATTCGTCGAACACTTGGCGAAAGGTAAAAATATATTTTGTTAAAGTCTTCAACTTTCGCAGGCCGTACGAGAATTCGGTAACAGAGTTACTCCCTGCGAACGAATTATTCCCAACGGGGAGACGACGATCATCGGAAGTTTGATTTCCCGTTTTGCTGGAGACGAGATAATTGCAATGACGTTTAATGGCAGAATGATGACGTATCTACTTACTTTGTCGGAAAAGTTTATATGGGCCGACCAAATTACTAAGCCCATCGCATAAACACCCAAATAAAAAGGAGTCAATGAAACCAAAAGTAAAAAATTATAACCAAAGACTTCAGTTTTAATCTTTTTAAGAAAAAGAAACACAAAGATGAGAAACTCAGTTCTACAATCATAAATAAGCCAAGGTATCTCACACATTGAGGAAAGAAACATACTGTGTGGAACTTATTATTGAAGGAGAAGAAGAATACAAGAGGATGAGAGATCTCAGATCTTAGATTGTCTTGCAATCTTGAACCACTCGGTGTGGAAAGATCCTTCCACATCAGTCCTTTCATATGTATGAGCACCAAAGTAGTCTCTCTGTGCTTGGACTAGATTTGCCGGCAATCTCTCTCTCCTGTAAGAATCAAAGTAGGCTAGACTCGCAGACATACCCGGTGTGCTGATACCCGAGTTGATAGCTAAGCAGACGACTCTTCTCCACGCGGACTGTCTCTCGATTATCTCTTTCGCAAACTCTGGATCCACCAAGAGGTTAGCTAGCTCTGCGTTCCTGTCATAAGCTTGCTTGATCCTGTCTAGGAAGATTGCTCTGATGATGCAGCCTCCTTTCCAGATTCTAGCTAACTCACCTAGCTTCAATCCCCACCCCTTTTCTATGCTCTTGGCACGGATAAGGTTCATGCCTTGTGCGTAGCTGCAGATTTTGGATGCGTAAAGAGCCTTCCTCACGTCATCGACTAGCTGTTTCTTGTCAACTTTCTGATCGGTCAAGATATCTCCAAACCCACCTGCCTTGAAGACTTTAGCTGCTTGCACACGTTCATCTTTAAGCCCGCTAAGGAACCTCGCATCAAGAGAGGATTCAATGGTGGGAGCAGGAACAGATAGCTCAGCAGCTTGCTGCACGGTCCACTTTCCTGTGCCTTTCATGCCGGTTTTGTCCAAGACCTTGTCAACCAAATGCCCATCTCCCTTATCGTCCTTGATCCCGAAAATATCTGCTGTGATCTCTACCAAGAAACTCTCAAGCTCACCTTTGTTCCAGTCAGAGAAGACACTGTGAAGCTCCTCATTCGATAATTTACCAACAGACTTGAGGACGTCATAAGCTTCTGCAATCAGCTGCATATCACCGTACTCGATCCCATTGTGGACCATTTTGACAAAGTTTCCAGACCCGCCCTTACCGATATAAGTCACACAGGGACCACTATCCCTAACCTGAGCAGCAACCTTGAGAACAATGTCTTCGATATTCTTGTAGGCTTCATAAGAGCCTCCAGGCATCATAGATGGGCCATTACGAGCACCTTCTTCACCACCAGAAACTCCCATTCCAAGGTAGAGGAAACCGTTCTCCGCCACGGCTTTTTCTCTCCTCTCAGTGTTCTCATACCATTCATTACCACCATCGACAATACAGTCACCTTTCTCCAAATAAGCAGAGAGGGTCTTGATGGTCTGGTCAACGGGAGAACCAGCCTTAACAAGCATGATAATAACGCGTGGCTTCTGAATGGACTTGACAAAAGACTCGGGGTCATGGAAGCCGTAAAGAGGAAGATTGCCTTCCTTTTTGGCTCGTTCGACGGTCTCATCAACTTTGGAAGTAGTTCTGTTGTAAACAGAGATTGGGAAGCCTTTCTCTGCAATGTTGAGAGCTAGGTTCTGACCCATCACAGCAAGTCCAGCTAGACCTATTCTTGTAGGTTGAACAGCCATTTTTCTAAGTCTTCTTCTCTCTGCCAAACAAATAAATACATCACAAATTTAAGAAAGATGTATGTAAAACAAAACAGATTCATGCATGATTGATCTCAAATAAACGCAACGATACAAACCAGAAATAAGATCCCCAAGATCTTCGAACACAGAATCAATAAATCAACATGACAAATCTCAAAAAAAAAAAAAGATCACGATCGTGGCATACACTAACAA
>Ga0041059_1001272_pt1 | contig 20157 bp, 7 predicted proteins | sample AraColnosormetaG_FD_56232 | JGI IMG/M metagenome (GOLD analysis project Ga0041059, IMG submission 56232) | Arabidopsis roots microbial communities from North Carolina, USA - Col MF nosort | ecosystem: Host-associated > Plants > Roots > Unclassified | place: USA: North Carolina | collected 2013-09-02 | reverse complement strand
TCTGAGAATGAGCAGTAGTTCACCAAAGACTGAAAATCTCGCATACCGGAGGTAACTGCTGGGTGATCTTCCATTCGAGAGTGCTCATCCATATCCAAAATTTCATTAAAATCTCCAAAAATTATCCATGGTTTATCACGAATGATCGGAGAGTCCATATGATCGGTGAGATGATTTTAATATATGAGTACTTGGAAAACTCAGCCTCGATAAGTATATATTCGGTTAGTGCCTCACAGTTTAAGTAGTTGTATTAAGAGTTATTGAAAAGAAACTAATGTGATTTTGGTTGTGACATTTTCTTAGACAAAAACCAAAGCTCTAAGCTAAACTGGGAGAAGAGGGTCCAAATAATTAATGGAATCTCTCGGGGACTTTTATATCTTCACCAAGATTCGCGGCGTCCTATTGTCCATAGAGACCTAAAACCGAGCAACGTCTTACTTGACCAAGATATGGTTCCGAAGATATCAGATTTTGGGATGAGTAAACTCTTCGACAAGCGTGCGACAGCAGCTAACACAACAAAGATCGTCGGAACTTAGTAAGCAAACAAACTATCATCGTTACATTTGAAAATAAAGCAAACACTTTACAAAACCTCACAATTGTGTTTCTTGTTGCTTGACAAAGCGGCTATATGTCTCCGGAATACGCGGAGGAAGGGATTTATTCAACAAAGTCAGATGTTTTCAGCTTCGGAGTCTTGCTTCTTGAGATTATATTTGGGGTTAAAAACAGAGACTTTTATAGATACTCGGAGAACGACGAAAGTCTTATTACATATGTAAGTGTAATAATCATCCAAAGCATTTTCGTCTTTTTTTTATATTTTTTATTGTGATTGATATAAACGCTTAAAGCTTTGTTTATGATGAATAGATATGGAGGAATTGGAAGGAAGGTAAAGGGCTCGAAATCATAGATCAAATTATCCTTGATTCATCAACATTTCAACAACACCAAGTTAAAAGATACATACAGATTGGTCTCTTGTGTGTTCAAGAATGTGCTGAGGATAGGCCCACGATGCTATCAATCTCTGTCATGTTCGCAAGCGACACAATAGAGATCGCTCCGCCTGGACCGCCTGGTTATTTAGTCCGTAAAAGTCAACTTGAGACTGGTTCCTCCTCGTCACGAAAGAAGCGAAACGAAGAATCTTGGACTGTGGCAGAAGTAACCTATTCGGCCATTGGACCTCGGTAGTCCAACGACGTGTTTCGCAAGGAACTTTATTTATGGGAGAAAGATTCTAAAAGTTGTTTCCCCGTGTAGGAAGTATCTTGGAAATTGATTAAAAAAAAAAAAAACATAACAGAGTACTGTAATTTGTATTTTATATTGTTTTAGCCTGTTTTACTATAAAGAAAACATAACTTAATGACGTTTACACTAACTTAGCTAAAACCTCCATAACCAAAGCTTCACTCTCTAAGCTTCTTGAGTCTTTGGTTGAAATAATCAACAAATCTCCACCTCGACAAACGGTTACATCTAATATTCATTTACCTGCTTCTGATGTCATTACACAACTTTGTCCTTACACAATATGTCAGTAGGATTGACCAGAGAGTACCAATCTTGGTCATATCCCTTATGAAGTGTAGCTCAACTTCTATATGTTCCCGTTTCATATTTTTAGACAAACATATATAGCTCTTGGACTGTCACAGTTCACTTCATATTTTGATTGCAAAGAACCAATTATTATAGCAATCTTTTTATCCAAATTGTTTCCTTGATGCTCTCTGTAAGAGTCATATTCATATATATACTCTGCTTTTGTGGTGGATAAGGACAACGTGTTGCAAGCATCATCTCCAATTTTCAAGATACAAAAGATTGCTGTTAAAACAGAGAAATAGAAAACAGAGTGTTTGATAAGTTTGTGTGAAACTTGTGTCGCTGTGGAGTTTGGGGAGAGATCACCTTGGAAAGACTTCTCCAAGAAGAATTCATACATGATTAAAGGGAAGTAAAATGAGTTTACTTGTTAACCTTAGTTCATGTTCTTAGATACAGATGTATTTGAATTTACTGTAGAAATTCTAAGTATATCTTTTACTTCTTGAAGTGATCTAATAAACTTTTGTTGCAGCCGAGGACTAGTGGTTGGTTTGAAAGAGAACCAACCGATACCTTGTTAAATATTGTGTCGTTTCGTTATTGCTCTATTGTTTAAATCGTTTCCGCTATTTAATTATTCTATTTAGTATATCTCAAAATTTTACAATAATAATTCAAAAAGGGTACAAGACCTGAAAATTGTATCTATGTAACAAGAAAAAAAAATTAAGATCGTTTTAGGTGGAAGAGTGTAACAAAGCTAGTCTCTGAATGCTCTCCTTTTTCATGTAATTCTTCTTGTGATTATTTTTATAGCTATATGGCTTAAAATTAGGAGTCGGATTTGACCAGTCTCCTAAACCCTGAAAGGACCAAACCGGTATAGCTATATGGCTTAAAATTAGGAGTGATAGATTTGACCAGTCTCCTACGCCTTGAAAGGACCAAACTTGTCTAAATGTATGTACATGGGTGCATGTATATCAATATGCGTATACGTGTGTTTAAACTTTAAACTACATGCATGTAGAATTATGAGATATCAAATAAAACTATAACGTTGATTTTTATTTAATTTCTTTGTGTGGACGTCCTAAAAGGCAAAACTTTCCTTTAGATGTGTATAAACGTTTTTGTGACAGTTAAGATGGGGTTTCTTTTCCCCTCCAAAATGGCTAAGAGTTTATTTGATTTTGTCTTCTATTTCTATTTTTGCTTTTTATCTCTATTTTGAGGTTTAGATGATTTGTTACCTCAAAAACAATGTGCCAAATAACTTTTTTTATTCCGTATAAAATTAAATGCTCGCAACTAACAATGTCCTCTCGCAATTTTACTGTCCTTGACTGACACAATCGAGTTCAGACATCACAATCTCTGTTTTTTTTTTCTTTGTTAGGGAGAAAAAAAGAAAGATTCTTCTCCACCAAATTTCATCCCACTGGTTTATTTTAATAATGCACCTGCTAAGGCAATGCTCGTGCAGTTCTGCTACACACATATATGTCGGAGACTTTTGACTATGGAATTAACCCTATGAAATTCGTATGTCATTAAAGATCAAGCCCATCTCTTTGAATTTTACATAATAAGACGATTATGTTAAAAATATAATTATTATAGAGCGATCATTTAAGATTACATGGATAGGCTTGTCAAAAACAAACAAAAGAACAAAAAAGATTACATGAGTAGGCTTCTAATAACGGCGGCTTCAGGGCTATCTTCATCGACAGATTCGAGAAGCTGAGACAAACGCTCGCTCAGATTGTCAACTTCTCTGTTCAAATTTCGTATGTAATTGCATGTCTCTTGCAATACTTTCGAGGCTGATGCCTTCAACAACAAAAACGAAATAAAATCATAATCATTATAATATATGTTTTTTGAACCAATGCATGCGCTTTTATGCGTTTGCAGATGCATGCAAGCTGATGATTTTGATGTAATCTCTTATGTAAATATGGAAGAAAAAGGTTGTGAATATTGGTATATATGTTCCTTAATGTCCGGAGTCAAAAGTTCCGACTTCTTTTTTCTTTCTTGTTTGATTTTAGTGTCCACTCTTCTTTTTACAAAACTTTTGTTCTTTCCTTTTTTGGATAGGTTTACACGATGGATAATGTTAAATGGTCGTTATAAATGAATATATGCATATATTATGCGTGATACCTTATCAGAACGACGTCGTTGACCAATCTCCGGCAAAATTTGACGGAGCTTAGATACGAGGTCAATCATTTGATTATCGGAGATCCTTGGAGCACTTGAAGATTGCCTTGATCTTCTGTTCGACATGTTCAACAATGTGGCAAGAAAAGACCCTAACTAAGTTGTGGATTCTTCTCTCTTTCTTTACTTCTCTCACACTAGCTCAAACAAGTTCTATTGAGAAATAGAAATAGAGATATAATGAGATCGGCTATGTCTATGTGGCAAGTAGGTGTAAGCTTTTATGATTTTATAAGGTTTTTATGCTGAAAGGAAACGACCAAGAAGAAAGAAAAACTAGAGAGCAAGAAGAAAATAGAGAAGAGAATGAGAAAAGTGTTTTGGGGTTTTGAATACACTTCAAATATAAAGAAATTGAGAATGTGATAAGAGAGATTTAAATAGGCCAATGGACCACAAGAGAGAGAGAGCGACGGAGAGCAGCAATAAACCTCGACAATGATGTCACGGGAGAAGAAAGCGATAGATTGAATGCCCTTAAACCACAAAACTTCGAAATCATTTTTTATTACAGATTTCCAAGCCGTATATATACATATCATCAGTCGAGACTATTACCAATCATTATACGAAGGTAATGGCGGGATTGAATTATTTCACAACGTTTTCAATCATGGTTAGTTAGTTATTGTGTATAGTTCAAATGATACACAAGTTTCAAGATTCGTAACTTTTTAGGATTTTGTGGAAAATAAGTCTTGAAATCGTCCATTTCTACTTTCAGAAAATATAGAATAATTTTACAAAGTGAAAAATACTACGCAATATAACATTTTTTGCTATTGTCAGATTTCGTCAAGTTTTAAAAAAATTGAGAAGTATTATATCAAATCGAAGCCCTCGAGACAAAGAGTTCAACTCTTCTTTAATTTAGATTTTTTAAAATGTATGTGATCGTGAATACGTTTACAATATATGTATAAGGAATATATTGCGTATTATTTTTGTTTTTTTATGATTATTCTGCATATTTTAGAAGTAGAGGGTAAAATTACAAAAATAGATTTCTCTTAGGATTTGTTTTACCAAAACCCCAACTTTTTATGCCTCAACTATCCAAAAAAAAAGAAAATGATTATGACTAGAATGGATCACAAATATACATATGCTTAGTTATTGAAAATTTTACAGTATAATTCCTATAGAGTGGATAAATAAATGGGTACTAAATTTTTTGAATAATTGGAGGAGATTTGAATAGTTAAATGGAGGAAACGAAAAGTTCCCAAAGATGGGGTTGATGAAGGTCAAGATAAGTGTTTCATGTTCATCTAACATTGTGGCCCTTCATCTGCAATTTCACAAAAAGGCAACTACCATGTGATGACATGACTTTTCATTCAATTTTTTTTCTTCTAATATTAGAACTAGTATTATCGCCTAAATTGTCTCTCTAAATTTGTATTCCACAATATCTAGGTACAGTTTGTATATTTATCTGTAAATCTTGTATATTACCAAACTATATATTTTAAACTTGTATAAAATATATAGTTCCAAACTTGTATAAAAAAGCATAGAGAGAATTATGTAAATTCTATCTTCCATACTAACTACATTTGTTTTAGAAAGGAAGAAGCCTAATTATTGACTCCTATGGAACATTGTTTTCTAACTGCTAAGCCATAAATAGTTTCACCTCATATGTAAAATATTTCGTGTGATAACTTTTAAAAAATTATAGAATGTCAATGTAACTTAAAAATAGTAGATATAAAACAAATATTTTCTATAAAAGGATTATTGTTGATTTTGCCGTTTTCATCAAAATCTTTTGAAAAAGTCATTTTTACTAAAATTTTACGAAATTGTCATTTTAGTACTTATAAATGTACGTATTTACGATATTATTTTTACAAAAATAAGTATTTTATATTAAATGCTAAACTTAAAAAACAAAAAAAAAACTCGACTAAACCTTAATATAACGAATAAAAGCTATGCTAAATTTCATTTTTTAGACTGAAAAAGAGCAAAATCCACAAATTATTTAAAAAATGACAAAATCCATAAATATCATTCAAAAAATGGTAAATCCATAATTAATTCTTTTATAAAACGTGAAAAGGAAACCAAATGCTTAAAAGAAACGTATCTATCGGCTTTAAAACTTCGTTCAGACCATTTATTTCAAACTTCTTCGCACACTTACACTTTGCCTAAAATAATTTATTTAAAGAATTTTTTTATTTTGAAGTGAATAAAATCGCATGTCTCATATAACTTAATTTAATTGTTCGATTGGTCCATTATTGGTTGAGTATTAATTTATATAAATGTTCACAAAACATCGACTATGTCACGTGTCACCACCATGTCTCGTGTTACATGCTGCCCTCGGGTCCATAAGATCAAAATTTTAGATATCTTGTTGTCCAATAACATTATCAATAAAGATCCGACAAGTATGTAACAGTCGAATACAATTATCTGTTTGAACATATTATTATTATTATGAAAGGTTATATAAATTTCGAAATCCCTCATTATCCCTCAAAATATTTCGTTTGTGTGGTGTATTAATTTATCACAACATTCTATTTCATTAGTAATTCAATAACAGTTTAATATATTCTCACCAACAAGAAAATATAAGTGAGAATGGTTCTCTTCCGACAGGTTTGCATGACATGGATCGGATTATATTCATAGTTAACGAAATCAATGTTACGTTACGTTACTTATTAAAAGTACTTTTTGCTCAATATATACTAAATATATAAGAAAATTATTTTCTCCATCGTTGTGCTTGTTATATAGCCAAACATTTCATTACTCTAACCGATATCATCCGACATGAAATTCACACTTATAATTCAAGAGAATGACAACAGTATAGTAAGTACACCATATATATGTCAATGATCTATCCACCACAAAAATTCAACGAGAACATTAATTCATACAATTTTTTAATAAAGCACATAATTAAAGAAAACATTTATCAATTTTTCTTATATGTGTGAATACAAGAATATATATAAAAGTGTGTTGGTGTGTGTGTGTGTGTTTTATATATACAAGATTATTAAAGAAAGTGACCATTCTAATAAATTGCAAAGGGAGATTTTACATGTTAGTCCATGTGGGTTCGGGTACTAAATGTTTGGTCTCATAGGCTCCACAATGTTTTTGTGTCTACTTTTTCGCAATTAATTCACATCTTTACAAACATGTTGTAAAAAACACGAGTAATCATGTGGAAATGAAGGACTCGTTAAATAAGTAATTTATAAAAACTCACTTTGGAAAAGTTGAGCAATTTTTTTTTTTTCCAATGAATTACAAAAACACTATAGTACGATAATATGCATTAATGGCACCAATCATATCTTCGCAGTGAATAAAATAACAATTAAAAAAAAACATTGAAAAAGTCGTCAAAACGGCATCTTCGATTCTATGTTCAAAGATTTGAATTATTCAATTATATTTATAAATATTTGATCAGGTCGAAATATACAACACACATAAGATGTCCAACAATTATATTTATAACTGCGAAATGTTTCTCTGGATTTAGCATGAGTATTCGAATTACGCTGGAAATGTCGAACAAATTCCACGGATAACATGTCCCTTGATAAGAATTGTTTCGCCATCATATATTCACATAATCACATCACAAACAAAGCATCGACAGATTGTGTAGTGTGTGTGCACACACGTAAAACGGTAGACTTTTGCCGTGTTACTACAATGGCAATTAAGAAGATACTGATACATCTATGTAATTCTATCTATTTACAGTAAGTATCATTAAGAAAGTACATTAAATTTAATTCCATATTTTCTAAATTCAAATTGAAGACTCTAGGTAAATAGGGATTCTTGTCTAAAATGCCGTTTAAAAAAAAAATCTAACAATAATATTTTGAATAGTTTACGAATTCTGCCATTTTTTAACACTTAAGTGTACATATTACGAATTGTTTTTGCAAAAATATGTCTTTTATATAAATTAAAATGATTAAATCCAAACGAGTAAAACGCATCTTAAATCACATTTTTGTTGTCTTAAAATATACAAAATCTACAAACTATTCAAAAAATGGCAAAACCAACAATTAAGTTAAATTAAATACTTTACAATTAAGTTAAGGATCATTTTTACGGAGTGACTCCAATTTATTAAAAGAAAATACTTCAATGGTAATAAAGTTTTTTTATTTTGATATATTTATCTAGTTAAGAAAAAAATCATTTTTACTGAGTGACTCTAATTTATTAAAAGAAAAGACTTCAATAGTAAATAAATTTTTTACTTTGGTATATTTATCTAGTTAAAAAAAGGAATTTAAATGATATATCTACACGAAGATCTGGATTTTTCACTCGTATATTTTTCAATAGTAGGTATCAACTCTTAATAATAAGGAATACGTAACACATTATGGTCCAGGTATAGACCAATATATATTTCATGGTCCCCTTTAACCATTTTTCTCTCATAATTATTACACAATCATGCTTTGCATAGGCTTCTCCAAAACAATGAGCCTCATGCTCATCAACAGCAAAAAAGCTTTACTATCTAACTAAATCTATTCATTATATTGTTTTAGTCTTACCTTAGATCGGGAATTACATCACTCTACAAATGTGGTGGGGAAAATTACGTATGTTGTTTACATAATCTGATAATCATAAATAAGAAAAGGATATCTTATTTGAAATCGTTTAAGAGGGGGTATTGGACGCATGAGTTTGATAGAATTTAATAGAATCATAAATTCTGGTGTTATTCAAGTAGAGATTTTACAAATTCTTTTAAACTCTTGTGTTATTAAACTTACTCATTTCTTAATTCTATTAATTGCAATTGTTATTCAAGTTTATGTTGAAATTGTATGCCATCGTTACTTGACAGGAATTTAATAGAAAATTTAGTTTAAAATGTGAAGAACAAATTCTCTGGTTTTGAGTTGAGATTTTGATAGAATATTTCAACACATCCAAAATTCATCGTCTACTTTTCTCCTTCATATGCTTTTCTCAAATCTGAGGGAGAGTGTTATTAATCTAACACATCTACAATTTGTGATCTCATGATCCGGCTAATTGCTCGTCAGATCATCATCCATTAGATTATATTGAGGGGGAGAGTGTGTAAATCGAGAGAGAGAGAGAGACAAAGAGGAAATAAATGGTGGTGATGACATTGTCGTTGGTGTTAAAATAGGGATCTCTTCCATAAGTTTGATAGAATTCCATAAATGTCAACGTAGGTCATTTCTGGGTAGAAGAGATGTTGGTCGTTTCTGGGATTTTTAGGGTTTGGACATGGTGGGTGATAGAGAGCAACGTAGAACAATAATTCTATAGTAATTCATTGATATCTTTTTAATTCTAGGAAAATACTGCAAAATAAATTGTTAGAATTGAAAAGAAAGATTTGAAAATCTTTTACAATACTTGAAAATCTATAATTTATGTCTTCAATTCTATTCTATTAAATTCTCTCATCCAATACCTCCCCCTTAGACTTTATATAAAAGATGTTTCTTCGTCTTAGAAAAATACTTGGGTTAGGGTGAACCTTTTAATTTACCCTCTTTTATTCAAGCCAATCACAATCTGTTATATAATTAAAAAAAAAAAATTTGATTATAAAATATAAGTTGTTAATAAATCGAAATTATATAATAATTTGGGTTTATAAGAAATGGGTAAGGTTTAGATTTTATGATTAGACGAGGTTAAATATCAGTTTGGATTTATAAACGGATTTAAATTTTACAATTAAACGAGGTTAAATATCAGTTTGAATTTATAAATAGATTTAGATTTATAAGTAAACGAGGTTAAATATCAGTTAAGTTTAGAAAGTATAGTTAAAGTTTAGGTTTTACAATTAAACGAGCTTGAATGTCGGTTTAAGTTTACAAATGAGAATTAAAGTTTAGATTTTATATTAAATAAAATTATATATCGATTTGAATTTAAAGAATATTGATTAGGATTTAATTTTTATTAGGTGGTATACTTTGATGGACTAAAATAAAAACGTGAATCCCTAGTATAGTATTATTCTTTTCGTATACCGGTCCTTATTTTTTAGTTACTTTAGTTTTTTTTTTTGACATCTAGTTACTTTTATTTTAATTGCATTTTTCTTGGATCATTTTAAAGTAATAATATAAAATACTAAAGAAACAAATACACATACTTTTTGTGTTTTAAAACTATTTTATTTTTGGTATTTATTCTTGATTCTTTTTTCAAATCGGAACATGATTTTAATACATTTTTTTAGTCTTGTGTAGTAAAAACATCTTATATTAAACTACTTTATTGTTTAAGCGTTTTGCTTGTAAGCAAAGTGACCGGACATAATAATATCAACTACTAGTATCTTATAAGAAGCAAGATTCGAAAGTGACATGGTTCAAGAACACAAGGTCCAAAACATTATAAAAAAAAAAAAAAACACTTCACTTCTACTACTAATTAAGAACACTAACAAACCAAATATCTCACAAAAAGAGGTAACAAAACCAAACTATTATCAACTAAAAGCATTTTGATAGGTTTAGCTAGGTAGTGTTTCATCTTAGGGATTTTTTTAAGGGTTTGGTACTTTTCACTCTTCATCATCCTCATCTCCATCACCACCAGAAGCTTTCTTAGCTCCGGCTCTCTCGTTCCTTCTCTTCACTCTTCCAGGTCGACCACCACCGAATGGACTGGTTAGAGAAAAGTCTACGTGCTTCTGTGACTCTACTCTCACCATAAACGATGGAATGTTCACAAGTTGCCTCCCAACCCTATACCGAATCAAAAACAAACCATTAGGTCAAGAATCAACTTTTGTAACACCCTTTACACAATTGAGTTCATCTATAGATGTGAAGTGCATCAAGACTCTACCCTGAGTTAAGCAAGACAAAACCGATAAGCTAGCCTCAAAAACGCTACTGGAAGTAAACGTTGTTCTCAAGATTATACCAACTCAAAAAGCATTACCTGATATGCCTTTGTCGGATAAGGACACGAGCGTGGTGAATGGACTTAGCCATACCAGACTTAAAGACAATAGTTTGGAGACGACGTTCAAGGAAATTCTCAACAGTCAAAGCAAGAACATAATCAAGCTTGTTCTGGGTTTCATCAAGAAGACCATATCGATTCATTCTCCTAAGAAGAGCTTCACCTTCAAAGATACGACGAGGATTCTTCTCATCAAGAGTTAAGAGTTCTCTTGCAGCATTACGGATTCTGCTAAGTGTATATTGAACTCTCCAAAGCTCTCTCTTACAACGAAGACCGTATTCTCCAACAAGCTTTAGCTCAGCATCAAGACGCTCTTTCTCATAAGGACGACGTGGCTTCTTGAATGTTTTCCCATCTTCAAAACAAATAAAAATCAAATCTTTAAAAACATCATACGATAACGAAACAGAACAAGGTAATAACAAAACAGAGTACCAGACAAAAACCCTAATTTTCACACATAAAAACAGAGTAGAGTTAAATTCCACAACAGATAAATTACAATACCCTAAATGTAAACCATATCCTATAACATGAAAACATAATAATAATACACAGATGATCAAAATCAGACTTTAGTAAGTAAAATTCGAGAAAAAAAACAGAGTATTAATCTAAATTCAGCATGCATGAGGGAAGAAACTAGTTTCGAAAATAGAAGATTGAGGGAAGAGAGCTTACAGTTTCGGTAGAATCTGACGTTAACCATAGCTGCTGCTGCTCAAAACTAAGACAGAGTTGATCGCGACGATGAAGACGAAGTGCTTTTTATATTACACGACTATGAAAAACCTAGAGGGTCTTAAGGCCTCAAATGATTTCTTTTGGTTGGGTTGGCCCATTGGGCTTTTTTCATTGACCTCTATAATTTGTTAGGCTCAATGAATCTGAATTATTTTGAAAATGGGAAAATAACGTTTTTAACCTTCTAAGTGGTACCGGACGGTAAACTTTGACATATTTTCAGTAGTACTATAAACTTCCAAACTAATTTTATTAATATTTTAAATCTCTAAATTAAGTTTTTTGTTTCTGTGGCCCTTTTAGATAACAGAACAGTTTTTTCCGTCGATAAAAAAGTCAACAAAAAAGTAAAACAAATTATTTTTTAACGATATCGACGGCTAACGAGAGTTCAACACCGTAACAGTTTTTTTGTTAGCCTACTAAACACTTTTTCAATTAGCCTACTAAACACTTTTTTGTTAATGTTTAATAGACTAACAAAAAAACTTTATAATTTATTTATCTTTCTCGTAGTTTATGATTTAATCATCCCAAATTTGAAAGTTTGGGATTTTTCTGACATTTTTTTCCTATATTTTTATGTATACTACGCCAATACTTCTTAATTTTCTTGTATACAATCTATTAATTTAATACGCAATTTACATATAAGGGTCACAGAGAGCTCTTTGATGACTCTTTATATCTTCCGACAACAAAAAATCTTCAGTCGAATCAAAATTAAAGAATCCATTAAAAACTTTTGCTTAACAATAATAACGAATTAAACCACTACTTGTCTCTCTGCAAATGATCACTATGAAGCTACATTATTATGACTATTATCCTTCACACCAATTTCTCGTCTTTCCGCCTGAAACAAGACACATAAATCTCTCAGCAAAATCCACAATTACCAAAAACATTCTCAAAACACACACAAAATCTTGCAGATACTTACTTCTTAACTAACTTTATTAACGAAGCTGGTCTTTCATATCCTCTATCTTCCTTCATTTGACCTTTCACTTTCTCTTCTTTTGACTCCATCTTCCAAGAAGCTTTACTCAACGATTCACCTAACAACTCTGCAATGTTTGTCGCCATTGCTTCAACCTTCTCCACAAATGGGAAGTTCTCTTCAAATTGGTTAGATAACCAAAGATACATAGACAAAATCTGGTGTCTACTTTCCAAATCCAATAGCTGGGCATCGCTCTTAGCAGAACTCTTTGGTATCCCCATTGCTACATTAACCGGCATATTTTGGCTATAACTTGAAGCAAATCGATATAGGTTGTGCATCGCTCTCGGATTCCTGATATTAACCGGTGCAAAACAGAAGTTAAACCGGTCTTCTAGAGACAGTCCCTCTACTTTCTCCAACATGTTTGCTACTTTCTTCACATGATCATGACGGCACAAGAAGTAAGAACCGTCGAGTCTGCAGTGTTTTCCAAAATGCTCTAAGAGATTTGAAAAGGCCATGTCGGGAACTTGTGCAGCGAAAAGCTCAATCTGTTCGAAGAAAGGGAAAAGCCCTACTTTTGTTACTTCATCAAACGGTTGTTGCAAACACTCGATTAGATAGTTTAGATCTTCTAAGTGCAATGTCGTTGTAAGTCCATCTGGGTAACGGCTTCCTCTCCTTCCAGCTCTCCCGGCAATCTGTTTTACCTGTGACGCTGCAACTGGAACGATCTTATCGCCGTTGTACTTGTTCAAACTGTAAAACACAACCCGTCTTATGTTAAGATTCAATCCCATTCCAACGGCATCACTTGCAACCAAAACATCATACTCGTTTTCTTGATCATTAAACAGCTTAGCTTGCTGTCTCCTTGTCTCAGGAGGCAATGCACCGTAAATAACACAACAACGATGATTTGTATGTTTCTCGATAGCCATTTTAACTTCAAATATCTCTCTTCTAGAGAACGCAACAACACAATCCCCAGACTTAACATTTTTAAGCTCTCCTAATAAGGTCTTCGCTTCTACGACTAACGGTTTGAACCTTTCATAATGCTCTTCCACTAACTCGTCCCCTGTATCAGCACACATCTTACGCACAATATCCAAAACACTCGGATCTCCACACAAATGAATCTCATCAGCTTTTAATCCAAGCAAAGCTTTTGTCCAAGCGTGACCTCTACTAGGATCTGCCATCATTTGTATTTCATCGAGCACAGCCACTTCATATAACTCATCTGTAGACACCATTTCAACCGTACAAGATACATGGTTGGCGAACGGAACATATTTCTTCTCTTGTCCAGTCAAGAGACTACAGTAAATCCCTAAAGCATTTACTTTATCAAAAACTTCCATGGCTAATAACCTAAGAGGGCTGCAATACAATCCATTCTTAGCTTCCATAAACCGCTGCAAAGCATTGTACGTTTTGCCACTGTTAGTCGGTCCACAATGGTAAACGATTTTACGCTTCATAGCACGAGCGAAAGGAAACCAAGTCGCGGGTTTCGTGAGGTCTGCAGTATCAACAATACTCTTAAAACGTTTGATCTCATCAGGAAACTCTTCAATACAGAATTCAACAAACACAGGGAACAAAAACTTAACAGCTACATCAGTTGGCCCAACACGAACAAGATCCTGAACAACCTCAATTCCACATTTCTCAATGAAGAAGTCCCTAAACTTGCTAACAGCAGTTGGGAAAAACGATTTCCCGATATAGATTGCAAGAGCCTGATTAGCCGCCCATCCCGACTGCGCAAAAAACCCGAAAATCTCATGTAGACTATCCCATTCACTATGCTGAAGCTTAGAACGCACTTCACTTCCCCTAAGCTCCCTGTACAACTCCACAGGATCATGATACCGATCGTTCAAAGCACGAGCAGCCTCGCTACCAATCTCATCCGTCTCAGCAACCACTGAATCATTCAACAAGCCTTCATCTACATCACTAAGTTCATTAATCAAACCTTCCTCATCATAATCATCACTCTCAGAACCAACACTTTCTTCAATATCATCATTTTCGCCGTTATTATCCACAGTAGACGAAAAGCTCCTAACTTTACCAATCTCAAAGCACCCAAATCTGTAATCATTCCATGGAAACTGAATCCGAACCCGATTACCCGAACAAAACCGGTTCGTGGGCACATCAAAATCAGAATTACAAAGAGATCTAGACTCAGATTCTCTAAAAGAATGTAAATTTCGTGTCGAGAATAGAACCGTAACTCTTGAACTATAGGCTCTACGCAAAACTCCAGCTACGCCTCTCGCCATGGTTCACGAACTCGAATCAAAAAGTTTTGAAATTTGACAATTTTGTAGAGTACAGTTGGAAAAAAAGTCGGCTCCTTTACAATGGTTTTGGATTCAAAAGAGACTAAAAATAGTAAAAACGAGCTCGAAGCGTACCTGGAGAGAGATATAGAGAGGATGGTGGGCGTTTAAAGCGAGAAATGATAAACCCTACACTATTTTTGTTCTACAAGGGTTTATAATTTGCTCGCAACAATTAGACAATTACTTATGATAAGAGTAAAAACTTTATTGTTAAAAAAAAAAATCTACAAATCTTATGCTAAATATATAAATAAATTAAAATCAATCTTAAGATAATATATATTTTTAGTAACTTTTTCTAATTTTATTTGCAAATTTGTGGTTATTAAAATATGGATCCATTGAACAATTCATATGTATAAATGAAAACATTTATAAAATAAAAAACACTAATATAAATAGGATTGGAAATACATGAGTGTAAATAGTCACATAGAGAAAAGTAGTCACATAGTGAAATCAATATTTCTTTAATATTTAAGTGTATCAAAGCGGATATTCGCAAATATCACAAAAAATTCTTGATATTCGAAATTCCGGATATCCGAAAATTTTTGAAGCAAAGCAAATCACAAAATCAAGTATTCGTTTAAAACGAATCGAATAACAAATATCACAATTTTTCTGGATATCCGCTTCGTGCCCAGCCTAGTGAAAAGTTACATGAAGAATATTTACGGTTAAAGACAATACAGAAATGTGACTTCTGTGAAACATTTTTTTAGGATTTTTAGAAGGGTTATAACTTATAAGTACAAAATCTACATAACAAATAGTTCTTATAAAAAGACTTCTTTACCAACAATTGTAGTTGAATTTGAATATAAAAACATAAATTATATATGTTTAATACGAAAAGAAATATTGAAATAGAATAATTTGGCAACATTTTAAATATTAATAAAAAAAATTCCCATAGACATACATATATTCAGAGAATTTAGACAACGATTGTAATTTTGCTATTCTCAAAGGGGGAAAAAACAGAGAGATTCAAAAGGAAGAGATGAAATGTTGTCAATAATATTTTCATGAACTTTTCTCTTCCAATGAGATCTTTAACTCCAAATCTTCATTTCCTCTCTTAATCTTAAGTGTCACCTTATCACCTACACTGTACTCATCCAATATCTTCATCAACTCGGCTTTGTTCTTCACCTGATTAAAAAACACTCAAAATCTCAGAAGGACAAGAAACCAAAACTTGAGAATTATTTTCTTGTTTTTACGTAAGAGGTTCATCGTGCTTACAGGTTTGTCATCAACTGCAACAATGATATCTCCAAGCACTATATTACCAGCAAAACCCCGGGATGTCGGATGTAATCCTGCTTTTTCCGCTAGACTCTTACCCGGTACCTGTTTTTGTATGGAACTTGTAAATCATAATCATAATCATCAAATAAACCAACCGGTTTCGATGTTTTAGAGTAAGAACTATGAAGTGTTTTACATACCTGAAGGACAAGGGCTCCATTACGAACATTGAGTTGATTAGCTACTGGATCAGGGGCTAATTCTATGTTAATACCAGCTCGAAGGACCTAGAGTTTTGCATATAACATTAACAAAATTCCAAAAATGGATTAAGAAAACAAAACAATGGATATCTTTTCATACTTACTTTGCTGAATTGTATTAGTTGAGGAACAATCTTTAATACTGTTGATGACGGAATAGCAAATCCAACACCCGCAGATGTTCCTGTTGAAGCCAAGAGTGAATACTAAAATGGATTCTTACATGATTCTGTGAGTCAATGAAAATCACCTGTCTGTGTGAAAATGGCCGTGTTGATCCCAATCAAGTTCCCTTTTGAATCGAGCAGAGGACCTCCGCTGCGAAATTTAATAAAGAAAGATCCATTAAACACACAGAAAATGATTTTACAAGAAAAATGTAATCCTCTTTTATATGATTCTGTAGACATACCTATTTCCCGGGTTAATGGCAGCATCAGTTTGAATTCCACCACCAATGGTAACTCCAGTTTGACTAAATATGTCACGGTTAAGACCGCTGATGACACCAACCGTAAGAGTGTGGTCAAAACCAAACGGGTTTCCAATTGCTAAACACTGCTGTCCAACCTTTAGAGAATTTGACTGCCCAACTTTAATCGGTTTCAGGAGAGTTTCGGGAGCATCCACCTGATTTTTGTGATAAGCAGTTGATTCTTTTAAAATTCTATAAGACAAATGACACAAAACCTGTAGTTTATTTATACCTTCAAGACAGCAAGATCCTTAGCACGATCAGCACCAACAAGTTTTCCTTCAAAGTTCTTCTGTACCCTTCAAGATTTACACAAACGAGCAGACATGAAAATAACTAGAGAGACTATATAAACGGCTGAAATAATCCATCCCGCAGATAAAAAACCTCACCCATCAGATGCCAGAATATTCACACGACCAACTACATCCCCGGGGCTAGGATTTCTTGAAAGGGCATTGCCAATAACTGTTCAGCAGAAGATACAACTAAAAACTTATGATATTGTCCTTGCCCATCTCAAGCACTTTGTAAGCTCAATAACTTTTCATTCAAATCATCTTACCGTGATAATTGGTCACGATGTATCCTTGTCCGTCCCAGACTACTCCAGAGCCATTTCCTTCTGGTATCTACAATTAGATTATGAGTGTAACCGTAAGTCAAAACAATTGATAATGACATTAAAAAGAGGTGTTCTTTAAGTACTGCGAATCAGTACCTCAACCACACCCGTCATTTTGAGCTGAGGCCGTAATGTCACATCAAAGATGTTGACAACGGAATAAGTATTCTTCTCAAACAGTTGCACAATTCTCCCCTGAAACATAGAAAAGATATATAAATCTTTAGGATAACCATCAAAACCTGAAACTTACAAGTACTTTCGCTAAAGAGACAAACCTCAGTAGGGAAAAGAGGTCCAGCTGGGAAAACAGTTGGACTAACATCTTCAACGGTTGCAACGGATGGATCACCAAGTGCTAAGGCTGTAGTAATACATCACGGAGCATACTCAATTATCAAATTCTATCACTAATGGATCAATGAAAACCATCTTATTATAAGCTTACTATAAGTGTTAATGAAGAGGTTAGACTAGTTCAAGGAGCTTCAGAACTCTACCACTAGTATTGCAAAATCCTTTAAACTAACTTTGAATCATCACCAGCTAGGAACTAAAGGCTCTGATTGTCACAATTAAGCTTCTTAAACAAGATATATTCCTCATCAGATTTGTGTAAACAAAGCGTTAGAAGAAAAGCAAATAGCTGAACAAGGTGCAGACCTGATAAGTACCTTGAAGGATTAAAGCACAAATTCATGAATAAACTTGTCAACAAGATTCTCCTTGTCGTCGAAGGGACACTTTTCACAGCTAACTCATGTAAATTCGACTTCCAATCTTGAGTAACCCTATCGAATAATCAAACAGTCAAAAAGTAACATAAACATCAAAATTCTCCAAGAAATCAACAAATCTTAATGTCTGATTCAAAATGAGAAGTTTCTCCAAAAGATTGTTCCAAAAGTTAAAAGCTTTACGGTGATTTTTCACTAACGTTGATTCACACATAACACCATTCTTAGTAACCTAAAGCCCATCAGGAAAAGACATAATCTTTGAGCAACCCAAATCAAAGGAACAAATTTTCAGCAAAATTTGGGGCAATGGAAGAAGCTAAAATGCTTACTTGACAGAAGAAACGGGTGGGTGTGAAACGACGTCGCCTTGAGAAATTTTGGAACAGACTGAAGAAAGAAGTTGTCGTCGACCAACAAATTCATTCTCATTAGGTTTCGAACAGAAAGATGCTATTACCTGCATCTTTCCAAAAAAAATCGAGAAAACTCTGAGACCAGTCGATTTGGCAAAAACCTGGATAAAATTAAGAATCTTAGATAATTTTTTGTGTAGCTTAGGAAGAAGAAGATACTTGAAATACCGAAATGCCCTCTCTAGTAATTTAGAAAATAAATGATTTATTTATTTTATATGTGTTATTTTGTTGTGAAAAAACCCAAAAAAGCAGATATTTATTTTTTTATTAAGAAATATTGCATTTTATACGCGAAATTTTAAAAAGTAATTATTTTAAATATGTGAACTTCGTATATGGCCATTTAATATATAAAAATACGTTGATCGGGCACCATTTCATACAAAATTATTTGTTGATCATGCCAAAATACACACGACGTTATCTACCGCTAACAGATCCGATAACATCCGTTAACTAGTCTCTTTTAGTTTCCAATACAACGTCGTTTCACCATAATCGAAATGAGAAAAATGTCATTTAATACTCCAACTTTCAAATTGTGACAGTTTTATACATCAACTTCACATGTGATTATTTTATACATAAATTAAACATTGACCAGCAGTTTGAAATATGAAAATGCGTTGAGCAGACCAGAAAAACATATCGCTATCTAGGCCTAGATATTCGGATTTTAGTTTGGATTCATAGGGAACAGCACTTCTATCGGGAAATGGGTGTCACGCCGCGATCCAAAAGTGTTAATCGAGAAGAACAGCAAATATGCATTGGGCTAAAGACGTCATTCAGTTTAGGTCCTAAGAGTGAATCAAACGATGTGAGGCCTGAGTGGAAGATGAAGGAATTATGCTTTTAAAAGTTTGAAACAAAAAGAAAACTGTAGGTTTGCTTCTTGATTTTCCAAATTCCTCTTCATTGTTGGACTCTTGTCTTACCATGTATACTTTGTTTTTTTGTTTAGGTGGACCACAATGTGATTGTCTTGTGCAAGGTCTCTTTCAAAAGTGTTATCAAGGTTTATGAAACATCTCCACTTCTTTATTTCAGGTTCACAATTTACTTTTTTTATCTCACTAAATTAAAATGTCTCCTTCAATTCTCTTTTCTAGGTTGAGCAGACCACTTTGGAGGAGCTATTAATCGAACCTTGCGAGCGAGTGTTGTACCAGCCGAGAGGCAAGTGTACCTCCATCATCCTCTTCCTTTGAGGACGACGAGCATGTCCGATACATGCTCCCTAGGGTTTAGTCTCGGAGATAGATGGTTTGATGTATCGGTTTTAAAGCACAAACCGTTCAAAGCATTAAAGCAAAAACTTGGATTTTCACAGCATTAATAGATATTCCAAGAGGATGGTTGTTGACAACTTTAATGTTTTACATATAAAGAGAAATAGAAAGCTTAGGTTAAAGGCTATTGACCAAACTTCCCAACTTGTGTTGCGTGGGTTAAAAAACCTAGGCCATTTTTTGGACTTCTCTCATCTTGAATTGTTTTTTGGTTCATCTTGTTTTTTTTTTTTTTTTTT